>Ga0209611_10008193_pt1 | contig 16465 bp, 11 predicted proteins | sample S1TSphgellanicum_3_FD_187693 | JGI IMG/M metagenome (GOLD analysis project Ga0209611, IMG submission 187693) | Host-associated microbial communities from peat moss isolated from Minnesota, USA - S1T2_Fc - Sphagnum magellanicum MG (SPAdes) (version 2) | ecosystem: Host-associated > Plants > Peat...
TTTTGAGAACGATGGTTGTGAATCCTATGAACCCCTTGAAAACTGCCAAGGATCTGTTCCTGATTCTAATAACTGCCCAACACTTGTCTGAACATAGTTACCAACTTGTTTAGATGGAAACTTTGGGGAAACACCTTGCAAACTGCACGCCTTGTGGGAAAAAAAGACAATAACAAAAACAAATTTCCATTTTCTTCACCTATCGGTATACGAATCGGAAAGTTGCGGTAGCCTCGTTCTATTCTTGCCGAAAACCGGGTACCATTACGTCAGTCACAACCCGTATGGTTCCGTCCACATATGCATTCCACCGGGCAGGCAACCTGACTCCCTCCCTCCTTCCCTCGCTCTCCTGTGTCTGTCTCGTTCTCTTTCTCTCCCGCCTCCTACTGTGTGCAAACATCCAATGTGGTTATGTTGAAAAATATTACTATGCCCCACATTCATTGTTCCTTTACACTTCTGGTCCTCCTGATGAAGCCTGCTATTGAATTCGACACCACTTAGTGATCGCTCAAGAGCGGATCACAGCAATAGAAAGGAGACTGTCCGTCCGGCTCTTTGGATGCAAGCAATAGTGATGGAGCAAGAGGGGATCACAGTAATAGTAGTGCAACTTTTCTGTAGTGATTTCGACACCACTTACTGATCGCTCAAAACTCACGGTCATCACTGTGTGTGAACACACACGCAGGCATCGAATTCAAGCCATGTGCAAGTTCAACAGTTTTAGCATTGTCCGTCCGGCTTCATGGGCGGCTTCATCGTTCCTTTACTATAAGTAATTATGCAAGGAACAAATGTGGTAAAAGAATTTGTGCATTTTTATTTTTTATTTTTGACACATGCATGCACAAAATCAAACAAAAAGGATAGTTTTAGTTGGAAATAATGTGTACGAGAAAATGAAAAATTATATATATAATTGTTGAATTAACTTTGATGATTGTATTACTGAGGTCTTGCATTTTATTTATTTTTGTTTGTTTTGCATTTGTTACTTGGGGAAAAAATGATAATGGCAATCTTCCAAATATATTATTTGTAGTGTTTTTCATTTCATAAAGGAAAATGACCAAATTTATTGAGATACAAGTTAATAATCTTTGGTTTTTCATTTTTAATAAATTGTAATCAAATTGATAATGGTTGGACATTAGATTGAATTGAAGGAATAACTTTGGTGTAAAATATGAGCAAATTTGTTGGTTAGGAAATTAAAAATGTATGTGTATGTTCTAGGGTGTTTTTTCTTATCAAATAAATGTAGTGTTGAATTTTAAGGTTGATATATCAAAGGTGTAAAAAAGTTTATATTGAACAATTCCCAAAATTGTTTTTTTTTTCCCCATTTAAATTAAAATTCTTATAAGATGGATAAATGGAATTGGGCTTTAAAAAATGATTGGATTTGGAATTTTTCTTTAAAATTGCATATCCTACATTATAAAATTTTCAATAAATTTTGTGATTTATTAAACTAAAAAAATAGCACCTCCATCATTGCTACATATATTTTCATTATTTCTACCTATACAACTATTAGAATTAGTTTCAAACCTTATGCATTAAATGTTGAATTACAACATTTCATATTTAAATATAATAAATTTCCATACTTTGTAGGTATCACTAAAATAACGGCTTGGGGTGAAAGGAGACTCAAAAAATGGGGGAAAATATGGTGACTATATGGAAAACTCGAATGAATGGTTTGGATTTCAACAATAGTAACAAAATGCAACATGTGCAAGAACAATTATTTTGGGATCAATAAAAATCAAAGACAAAAAAATTTGCATGCAAATTGAATCACACTAGTAAAACTTTAGACGTTGGTTTTTGTAAAAACCTAACCAATATCTTCTTTAACATGAATAAAATGTAACATGTAACATGTACATTCAACATGGAGCCACCTTGCATTTTGTGTCAATGGTTTTTGTGGAATAGATTTTTCTAATCTTTTAAACCAAAAATTTGGATTTTTTTTTGAAAAATTATGTTTTTCTAATTTGAATGTGTGTCATTTTGTTAAAATTTTGGAAAAAAACATCAAAAATTTGAAATTGTCAAATTGAAATGGAAAAACTTCATCTTGTGTAATATAACAAAAGATGATTGTGACGCAATAAACATCCAATAGAAATCATCTTGCAAGACATATCAAAACATGATTGTGAAACAACAAGCATATAATAGAAAACCCAAATGAACGTAAAGGTTGGATCGGGATAATGTATGATAAGTGCAACTTCAAACTTGGGAGGACATTGTTACAAGTGTAGCGCTATGTATTTGCAATAGAATTGTAAATAGAACATGTAAACATTTAGTTGAAAAAACATATAAAAGAAGTTGACAAATGTATGAAGAAAAAATCATGTTCATGTACTATTGCGCATGTAACAACAAAGTTATAACAAGGGTTGATGAGAAAATGTTGAACCTCAAGGTTCAAATATGAAAAAATAATTGTGTGATTGTTCATGATTTTGAGAATACATGTGGGAAGAGTAAAAGAAAGTATTAGGAAAAGGAATTTCGCCAATAACTTCAAGAGTCAATAATATTGATTCAACTTCAAAGTCATCAAATTCATAATTTGTAACCACATGCCTTCCTTAACAAAACAATCTTGTTTTTGGATGTCAAATCTTTGCACATTCATAAAATCTTGTGTTGTTAGCTTTTAAGAACGACCTGACTATAATTACAAGTTGGCAATGCACATAATTAGGCTTGCACTTTTGCATGTAATAGACAAATGTATTACATGTCTAGACATGCATGCAACCTTGTTTAAGAGCTACATACTAGTAAATTTGTGTATTATATGCCACGTATAACCCTAAATTACTTTGTGTTGTGTGTTGATTTTTGGGTGAAAATGTTCAGCTGAAACCCACAAACTTATAATTATGACATATTATTACTTTTGTTTGGTTTCCTTTGGAAGTTTCATTATAGTACTTATTTTTGCTTACAACTTGCTTAAACCTTGAATTGAAGTTGAATCTAAGACCTTAATATTTGAAAATATCTTAATCCCTAAGAGTTTTAATTTTTGTCATTTGATTTTGTTAATAAAATCCTCATGAATATGCATAAATGCTAATAGATCCAATATTAATCTAAAATAATATCAATTGAAATTTAGCATGAATTGTTGTTTAAAACAATAATATACATTAACTTTTCCTAAAAAGGATATTTGAGATGCATGGTTATTAACAAACAAGTAATGTGTGTCTCCCACCTTCAATGGCTAACCCTTAGGTCCTTAATGGGTCATTAAGATTTCTATATGCATTAAAATATACTCTAATTATGGAGCTTTCTATGCTATTGCATACACATTTCACTCCAAAGTTACCACTATTTGTTTATAGTTAGCATTGGGACTATCACCTATAACGATTTTGATTAGATACATTGGGCTCACACTTCATTATTTGTTGGTTAATAGACTTTAATGTTTTAAAGCCTACATATATTGTTTTTACAAACACTAACACAACTTTGCTAGAAATGCTTGTAGATAACAACATAAATATATTTTTTCTATCTTTTATAAATGCAAAAGAATGGCATACAATGTTGCAACATCAATGCACATGAATCATAAAAAAATGGTGGTGATACAAATGACAACCCTTTGAATTTATTTCAAAATAAAATTGCCAAACAACTTCAAACAACCTATTTCTTGATCATATAATTTGTTTTTAAGAACAAAAGTTTCAACAACAATTTTAGCTCTTCACATGTCATTTCAGATCTCAAACAATAATGAAGAGCCTAGATTTTCATTACATAATGAAGATTTGCATATTATTCTTTACAAATTTGAAAAAATTATTGGAATGGCAAAAACAAAAATAGTAGCAATGAGCTTTAACATGATGTTCACAAAAGTTTGAAATCTTAACATCTCATTTTCAAATAACGATAAGGTGATGCAGCTCACCAACACCTAACATTTCTAAATAAAATTCAAGCCCTTTTCCTTAACAAATCATGCTTTTAAACTTAAAAGTTTTATAAAAAAAAATTGGACCATAATTTTTTTAAAACTACAAGTTAGTTAAAATTACAAAAATTGCTTATGATAAACAAAACAAAATTTTCATTTACCTCCCTAGCACCACAATTGTGTGTTTAAATTTTAAAAACATTATTTGGTGTACAATTTGTTTTAAAATATTGTATGGGTTAAAATATTATATCTCAATTGACAACACTATTAATGTTGGTTGGTTATCACTTTTGAAAAAAACCTTTAATCTCATATTTCACATTTTTTAAAAATTGGGAATTGTTTTAAGTTTGGGGTTTTTTTTACCCCAAAAAACTAAAACCTTTAATGTTTGGTATTTTATTTTTGGGGTGGATCATTTCCGTTTATAAAATTTTATGACTCAAGTGTCCTTTTGGTAATGGGATGAAGGCCAATTTTAACTAGTTCTTGTGCCAATTTTTTTCCAAGGTTGAAGACCAAGGTTGGCTATAAAGGTCAATTTTAGCTATGTATTGGGCCCTAAAGGATTTCAATGGTTCCAATGCGGGGTTGGATTCATTTTACAACAAGAACAATTTGAATGAAAGCCATGATGTAAATGTTATGGAATGCCAAGGAATGGAAGGATGGAAATGAATTGCCTTAATTCAAATTTTCTTCTACTAAATGGTTTTGTAGTGTAGGAAGGGTTTGAATTTATGGCCAAAGTGAACCAACCCTCATGCCTCCACTAGTTGGGGATGTATGTGATTCAATGACCATTGATTTTTTGTTGGTTCTTATCCTTGTTCTAACCACACAAGTTAACATTATTTTATTTTATTTTTGGCTCAACCTTCCCTTTCCCTTTTTTTTTTTTTTTTTTTTTTCAAATTTGACCACACCCACCTACCTACCACCTAGGGACCTACAAACTAACACACTCACCACCTTAACCTCTTTTTCAAGATATTGACCTATTCTTACTTGCATGTCAACCTACCTACCTACATGAAAAACCCGCCAAGGTTGTGGTGTTGATGATAATTGATACAAGTATTGCAATACACATGAAATCTATATTTGCCTAAGCCCTACCTACCTATCCACCAAGGTCACAATGTCACCAACAACAAAAATAAAGGTATTATGTATGCATTGCATATCCATCCCCCACATTCCCAACTTCAATTAATGAAACCTTTCTTTTACCCCTTTGTGAAAATACATGAAACAACATTCATGTGAATATTGCATACAATGGATTAATCATGCTGTGATGGGGATTTAAATGATAGTGGACAAAGTTTTTGCAATGCCTTCATATAGAGCCATGATGACATGAAGCATCTACTACATATAGAACATAAACAATTTTTAAAAAAAATCCTTGCAATTCCCACATGTTGTGTGAAAATAAAAAATATAGTAATGATTTTAGGTGAATGAAATGTGGGAATTGCATTTGGTGGACCATATGCAGTTAAAGTAAGTTTTTGCAATACCCACGTATTCAAACCTTACCGTACACCAAGGGGGTCCCTTATTGAAATATATGATACAAATGTATGTATGTATTATATACAATGCGTTTTATGTTTGGGGTTATTATGTGGGTATTGCATTATAAAAACAATGAAAGGTTTATCCATGCAATGAAGGTATTGCATTGTCAATCATATTAATAATGACTTTAAACCTTCACTAATGAGGGTATTACTCATTTTATCATGGCCATAATCAATGTTTTCCTCCTACAAATGAAGGTATTGGTCATTTGGTTTTATGTTTAATGTAAACCATTTGTGGGGGATGGGGGTATTGTGTGGAATGGCACATGTTAAGTATGTGCAATATGGCATAGGGTAATCAAGGCCCACAAATTGGGATTGGAAATTTTTTATTTGAAAAATAAAACAGGTGGAATGTTTTAAACACGAATTTGTGGACATACATAAAAATGTTCCAATACCACACTACAAATATAATGGTGAAATGCATTAAAATAATATTTGTGGTATCATTGACTCAAAAGTTTAGATTAGGGATGAAATGAAAATCCATGATTATGAATCTATATCAAAAAAGGGTGTAGTGATAAAAGGTTTTTTTAAAAACCAATTTCATAACAATATTGTATGTGAATTGATTGATTCAATAGTTTAGATTTAGGATGAAATCAAAATATGTCATTGTGGGCATGTAAAAAGAAAGGTACATGGACTAAATTTTTTTTTAAACATAAAAAAAAATGCCATTGTAGATTGATGATGTAAAAGAACCTTAAAAATTCAACAAAATAATTATTACCACATAGTTATGGTTGGCTTTTGAAAATCAAGTGGGTATTAAAATTTTCCTTCTGTTTATATATTTTATATACACTACATTAACCTACACATAATATTGGAAATATGAAAAGACAAAAGAAGTACAAGGCACAAGTGTTTTATATTGATTTTTTTTTTGAATATTTGTGTTTAGTAACCTTAGGTGATGGAGGAATAAGTTCTTCTTTTGTGGTAGTAAGAATAAGAGGAATTTTTTTTTATTCTTCTTATGCAATAAAAACAACCCCCAAAAAAATTCAACTAAAACAAAGAACAAGGGGAAATATATGTTTTTTTTTTTCCCCTTCAATCATGATGGCAACTTGCAAAACAAAAAACATAAAAAGGACCCAAAAACAAAACTTGGAAAATGTTGAAAAGCTTGAAGTGTTGGGGAACTTTAGGAGAAAAAATATGTGGAGAGGGGATTGGGAGGGGTATAACAAGGTAAACATGAATGAAGCATTGGAATTTTTTTTGTTGCTTTGTGTTTTTTTCTTTGATTATAAATAAACCCAACCATTTGATCTATTAGAGTTGGGTTTCATCCCAAAACGAGGAAATCCCAATTGGTATAGTTAGAGGGGTTAGGTCATTTAGGCCCGAACTTATGGAAGTTATTTTTTCAATAAATCTTTCTAACACAAGTAGATGATATAAATTTAAATTGCACATGACCCAAATTATACACAATTCACACAACTAATACATCATAAGGAAAAAGTTACATCCTTTTATGTTAGGATCACCCACATGCATAAAGACTAGCCTTTATGTGGGCTACACCCATAGGGGAATTCATTATGCATGCATAAAGACCTCTTTTTATGGGTATCGCATAAGCTTTCCTTTGTGAATGCTTTCACAATCACAATAATACATAGGTTTATTACATTTAAAACCCATTACACACAAAATCTTATTACCATGCTTGATTATAAATTAAGAACATGAAAATATAGAAATGGAAAATGAGAACAAAATTCCACCCACAACCTTTTAAATACTTGAAAAGAAGAATGAATGAATTATCAAGCCCATTCATTTAGTTTTATTAAACTTTATCATTCATCAACTTCAAGTCAATAATATCATCTTCTAAAATTATTGTCCTTCTATTGATGGGTCACTGAATAATTTGGAATATATTTTCCTAGGATCTAGTCAAGTCTAAATAATATATTTATATTTATACTTAACTTAAAATAAATAATTAAATCAATTATTAATCCAAGGAAGTCCTTAGTCAAAAGATTCTCACATGTAACGATTGTAAGCACAACTTTTTATTACGTCCACATGTGTACTCGTAGGTCATGATTCATATTATATTTTTATTAATCAACTTTTACTAACCAAGTTGAAACAAGGGAAGCATGAACTTTTTAAATGACAATATTCATAATTTGACAATTTCAAAACTTTGTGGATTTTCACTTGGGAGTTTTAGGGGAAAATGTCATTCAATGGTGATTCTTCCCCAAGTTTGGGCCATGATGTGTTTTGTGAGTGTGAGTTGCTTATGGTTCATTCATGCATTCTTTTAGTTCCAAATAATGTCATTATTTGCCTTCACTTCTTGGTTTGTGTAATTTGATATGACCACTAGCTCAATTTAAGAGTTTGTTGTGTCCCATCCCTAAGCTCCGATATCCTTTTTCACCTTGGGAATTAAGGAGTGCACCTTAGGTTTACTACAAAACAAAAAATCGATAGGATTCTTTACCAACAATATCACTTGAGAAACCTAAGGGTGTGTTAGTTGAATAGAACCCAAATACTATCATGAACAATCATTAATACATCAAGATTAACATTCCTCTTTTGTTTGTTAAAAAACATGTCCACCAATAGTCAAACACCTTAAACATGATGTAGTATTAAATATTTGTCATAAAATTGTGTGCATTGGAAGTTGTAGGGATGTGATTGGTTTTTTTAAATTATGAAGTCTCGATATAAACAACTAATTGTGCCACCCTTGATAAAAGTAATAAACTATAATGAAATTTATAAATGATGATTAAAACTTTTATAAGAGAATAAATCGATGATTAGTAGTTCTTCAAAAACAAATATTGTAATGCAAATAACGAAAACATATATTACAAGTTGAAACTTACCTCTTTTCACTAAAAATGATTGAAATAACCACTCCAAGAATGAAAATTGGCATGAATCTGAAAATCGGCCAACAACTTATCAATTAAGTACTCTACGAAGTTGTAACCTATTGGTACATAAAATTTTGAATTTTTAAAACTTTAAAATTTAGTTCCATTTATTTAATATTTTTGTATTGAATGTTTGTTCTATAATTTTAAATAGATAAATGTGTCAATTGTAATATATTTCATCTTCTCATTTCGTTTTTTTGTTTTAAGGGATTATTATAATATCATTGAAACCCATTTAACATTTTAAAATAATCACTAAGATTCAAAATGATAATTCATAAGACCTTAGGGTTTAATGTTTAAGAAAATTGAATGACAACTCCATTTATATGTTTTATAAACTCCAACCTTTAAACTCCAATTTCTTTAACCTTCCTCAAACACCCATGGTTAATACTTGTCCTTTGCTATTCATTTCATACATGTATTTTCTTTTATTAAAACAAATGTCTCACCATGATCCTGTGCTAGGAGTGCCCCCTTTTGAGATAAAAACATGTACCAATTATTTGTGACATTGAAATCTCCCAAACCACATCACCCCTTTCTGTGCTTGGTACCATTGGAAAACCTTCAATGAATAGGGGTGCCCTAACTTGGTTTCATAATGTTTCAACCTATGATGAAAAATTATTGAATATTGAATAAATTTTTCAATAAAAAAATTCTTTAAATCAAAACTAAAACTTGTAGGGTAATTTGAATGCACTCTTGTTATTGTTGGAAAACTTTAATGAATATTGTTTAATGAAGGTGATTTGGAAATTTTTGGACTTGATATGTGGGAGATATTAAAATTTGAATATTTTTATTATTGGAATTTTAATTAAATTACAAAAAATGTTTTTGGAAGGGAAAAAAGAGGTGGCTAATTGCTTCACATTTGGGCCAATGGCACAAGCTACACTAGTACATATCTAAAATTACATTTCAACCATTGTTAAATTATTTTGTGAACTTGATCAATTTCGATTCTAAATTGGGAATTCATTCATTCCATACCACAGGCCTTAATTTTAGTAGGTATTGATCCCAATTTCAAAAGGTTTTCAAAGATGGTTGCAACTACTCTTCCGTTTTAATCCCTATTTTTGTTGAAATTTATTTAATTTACATGAGATTTAGTGTATCCATTTTAATTGGCCATCCATTTTTTGACCCTCCTTTTCAAATTTGAAGTATAGACTTATTTAAATTTGAAATGGGACTTTGATCTTAAAACTTTGATTGGAATGATTGTGCATTTTAGTTTGACTATACAACCAATTCAATTTTTTTCTAAAACTAAAATTCCAATGACAATGATTCATTGAAGCTTGTTTAGGTAGGACAACTTTAAGTTTCATAACTTGTAAATCATTTTGACATTTTCAATTTATGAAGCCCATTCCCAAGTAAAGAAAATTTGTTTCAAGTTTCAAAAGTTTTAAAAATTTTCAACACTATATTTACAAGCAAATTTTGAATACCATTTTCACCAATATGCATATAATTTCATTTCAATTAACATTTAATCCAATTGTTGAATTGAATTGAAATTCCATTCAATATGTTTGAATAGAATTTAAAATTTAAAATTCAATTCAATTCAATTTCATCCAATTTAGTTCAAGTTGCATGCAACTTCATCCAATATTTTCATTTAAATGAAACTTAAATTTTCACAAAATTAATTAATTAATGATTTTCATCAATTGATCATTGTTGGTAGTGTGCAACAACATGGGGCCCAAGTTTAATATTGTATATCATAACTTAGGCATTGTAAAATGTACAAAAATTAGTGACAATTTACATTGAGTTTATATATTGTCAACTGGATCTTCATTATTATTATTATTATTATTATTTTGGCAAGCTCACATATCTTTTGCTTATTATTAATAAAAAAATTATTGTTTCTTTTTTTTCTTTTCAATTGGATTCATTGTTGTTAATTTGCACAACTTGAACACAAAGCAACACTAAAATTGTCAAAGGACACTACAATTTATTTACAAAACCTCCGAATTTTTATTAATAAAATTTATTTTTAAATTAATTAATTTATAATATTATAAATGTAAATATTTATTTTTATCTAATTTAGTTTAAAATTAAATTAAATTTTTAATTTTTATTTTAAAAAAACTGCCCGAAAGGAAACTCCACCAACCCACCCCACTTCACAAATGGACACACGTGTCACAAATCCAAGAAGCAGCCAGGATTACGCTTCCACATGTCACTCTGAGAACCGACAAACAGACATCCCCGAAGCCGACACATGGAATCAATCCCATCCGCATTGAGCCACCACCCAACAACAAAATCTTCATCATCATCATCAGCATCGTCATCGAGAGAAAGAACGCAAGAATTCCAGAAACAATTTGCAGACAGAATCGAGAAACAGAAGATCGGAGTTTACTTTGGAAGGAAGAACCACCAAGCAACTTGTTTGTTTGTCCTTTTTATTAACAAAAGTTTGAGAGCTTTTCTTTGGATTGTCGGTCTCAGAATTCTGTCTTCGAGGATTTTGGGTTGTTATTGTTGCAATGTGCACATCAGTAGGAATTTCAGCTTCCCAGTTATCAAGGCTCAGAATTAGGAGCTGTTCATGTGCTGGGTTTTCGTCCACCGGCGGTTTCTTGAGTCGGACTAGATCTTCTGGAGCTGAATTTCAGCTCTTGTTATCAAGCTGTTCCTCGAGTACTGTTGGTGGAAGTAGGCGGATCAGCAGCTTGGCGACAACACTGAGTCATGTAACTCCGCGAGTGGTGCGGCTTGCAGCTACGAGTAAGGCGGCAGCAGCAGCAGCAGCAGGGGAGTCGGACTCGTCAATCGTTGAAGGGAATGGGACGGCAGATCAGCTTAATACAAGGTCGGAAGAAGAAAAAGAAGAAGCTGGAGAAGGTGATTGGTCATCGCGAGCTGCAGCACAGAGACGAGTAAAGAAAGATGTGGCATCAATCAGGGACAAAATCGCCAGTTTCACTGAGAAGCAATCCAAGTATTTCTGGCTAGGAGGACCCATAGTGATAACCACAGCAATTGTACTTCCGTCGGCGATTGTTTCATTGGTGGCACAGCTACAGAAGAATTTTCTACTGGGTGTAGCTACGGCATTCGGTTACGATGTCCTCTTCGTCTTGGCAGCCGATGCCTTCTTCGTCTTGACAGACAAGACGGGACATCACCAGAGAGTCTCGTCTGAGGGTCCCCCTCCTTGGATAGGTCCTTGGGAATACACAGGGTATCCGGCGGGAGAGCCGGCCTTGTCCAAGGCGGTGTCGTTTGCGGGCGTCGCCATCGCCGCTGCAACTCTGGTGCTTTCGCTTCTGGTGGGCAAGCTCGGCATCGCCTTGCCCGCTCTCGGTCCCTATCTTGCCCTAATTTTTGCTCAGGTAGGCGTTTCCTGGGTGATTTTGTTTGTCTAAACAATTGGAAGATTTGTGTGCAAAGATTTGTATCGAAGTTTTGTGTGCAAAAATTTGTGTGGAAGATTTGTGTGAAGATTTGTGTTATAGGACCTCTAACATGATGCGGCGGGGTTTTTGTTTTGTGGGCAGTTGGCATATGAGAGGCTAATGAGCAATGATAGATTATCCGTATATCCTTTAGTACCCATTGTCTACACGGTGTACCGATTCCGACAACTTGCAAGAGGGATAGAGCTTGTTGCAGCCATGGGTGGAGATTGGTTTCTGTCGACTATGTTGCGAGTTTTGATGGTGGTTTGGACCTTCTACTTGGGCGTGCATTTGTCTCAACTTCCATGGCTTTATTCAACATGGAACTCAAACAGGGCAACTTAAAACAAACTTGAGAAAGCAAAATTCACTCTTTTGATGGAGCAAGCTTCTTGTTGTTGTTGTTGTTGTTGTTGCACATGGAGTGTGCTGTCTCCACTAGGAGGAAGAATGGCAGACACCATGCTGGTTGTCCATTGTAACTTTTGTGTATAGGACTTTGATTTTGGATCATTGAAGTAACTGCTGGTGTCGTTGTACTGGACTCTTGTGCATTATTAGCTGACAAATTGTTGCCTCAATTGATGGACTTGCTGACTATCGACTGCTTGTGCACTCTACAGAAGTTGAAGTCCTCAAGAAATGTGGGGGGATGATCTGATGTTGATCCAGGCTGATTGAGTCTCTTACAAATGTGCTGTTGTTGATTGCAAGTGTCTGGCTGATTGTCAGTTTGCAGAAATTTTGCATTTGGCCAGGGCCCCTCCTCCTCCTCCTCCTGGTCTCTTCTGAAAATACCAACCCTGGCAGGATTCTTCTCTGGTTGTCACAGCATTTGCCTTGGACTTGCTCTTGGGAGTATCAATGCTGGTGAAAAGTCACTTGCTGTCACATCATCCCCTATGGAACAACCTCTTTGGGAACTTGCAAGGAGAGATGTACAGCCTGAGGTGGTGGCAAAAGAAGGGTCTATTGTCAGGCCTTGTAGTTGCAGAATTCTTCCCTCCTTCCATTTTGGTAAGCTACTCTGAGGATCATCAACCTCCACCCGAAGCCAGCACACCTGTTGCAAATCCTGTTTAAGTATGGAGGAAGTTCTACACTTCAGACATAACTTCTTCTCAAAAATTTTGGAATAAGAACTTTCAATGTCTGGAGTGAGCTTGTGTGGTATTAGGCTGGTGCTGCTGGTGCTTCTTCAGCTTCTTCCCAGCTCTGTCTCCTCATCACTTGAAAAAGACATACAAGATTTCTTGTCCTGCAATACAAGTGTCAATTCCAGACGCATTGGAGATGACAACGATGATGATGTAACTACATCCAGAACACTTGAACCATGGATCATCACTTCCAGTTGCAGATGATGTTCTTACTTTTCTTCTTCATAGAGCTCTCCTCTTGATGGAACAACATCTTGTCAGAAATATTGTAGGTGTCATAACACAAACATTGGCAACTGTTATTAAGTTTGCTTTCTTGGTTGTCCAATTCATTGGTTCTTGGTGAGCAAACGCTCTTGTGATCTGGATTCAAGTATTTGTCTGGGTGTTTGGGCCACCATATCCCCATTCTGATGGAATCCTACTGAAGAAGCTTTGTCAGGCGAGATTTCATAGGAGGTTTCATCAACCCATTGACTCTTCTGGGTGGCTTGTTCAGCAGAAGATTTGCTCTGAGGTGCATGTTGAATGGATATGCCAACATCAAAGATAACATTCGTAATAAATGTTCAGTTGTGTGTGCATGTAGGATGACCCCATTTGAGCTAACAATGTGACCACTTTCTACTGTGCACATAGGTCATCCAAGTGTAGGTCATGGCGAGGGAGAATGTATGTATGTGTACCTTGTGCCAAAATGCAGGGTTGTCATGTTGTTTGCTCCAGCTTTTGAATAAGTAGAACATCTGATTTGCAGTTGTGGGTGGATGAATCTCAGCAAGTTGTGCAGTCATTTCTAGTGTCAAGCTGCCACGATTGTGTGGTGCAAGTCTAAATTGGTGTTTGTAGTATGCACGAACTGCCCATGGCACCCAACTCTGCACCAGATAGCTTAAATCCTGCAATTCATTCATAAGAAATGCATTATCATGACACTTTCCATAATCAAATCTCCTCATCATGAGCATGTTTCCTTTACACACATTCATATGTAATCTTGGTCAATCCTTGTCAATTGGGTCAAAGGATTGGTATTGATATTGAACTCTTTAACAAACCTATAGTAATAATTACACAAGCGGAAAATACCAAACAGGCCAAAGGAAATGAATGCAATCAGTATAAAAGTATTGCTGTGATGTTCTCCTCCAGTCTGCCCATTTGTCCTCTTTATTTTCACCTTGTCATGCCTATGCATGTTTTGAGTCCATGTTATGCACGTTATGAACACACTAGGGCTATAAAGGGGTATGTAACACATTACTTGGTATGTTAGGTGAGGTTACAAGTGCAAAACATGTCATATTATATGGGGTTATGAGCGCAAAACATGCTTGGGTGTCACTTGAGAAAATATGGATGGGGCAAATGGGCAAACTAGAGTAAGAAAGCTCATAAACAACTAAGATCCATTGGTTGGGGAATTTATGAGATTGCTTGAACCTTAGCATTGACCTTTTGAAAATTTGCAAGGGTATTATTCAAACCAAATCACAAAAACTTCAATCCATACAAATAACTTTTCCATGAAGATCAATCCCCCAAAATGTTATTTTGACTTTATCACCTTTCTTTAATAATAACAGACGATAATTAAATCACAAGTACAAGGTATTAAAAACTTTGACTTGTCTTATGGTGTCAAAAATCTCCTTCGACAAGGGCATGGCATATTTGTTCAAGCAAGTCCATTTATTCACCAAATGATAATCCCAACACATGTAGTGTTCACTCTAATTGTTGAAAATATATATTTTGGCTGACATCATTGTTATCGAAATATATTCACATTTAAACAATTCCACCAAACCCTTGTTTGACAACTCTATTGTTCAAGTTTAAGTTAAGGCCCTCTCCACATCATTAAGCAAATAAAGTTTTTTAAAAATTGGATTATTGTACTCCAATATAATCCAAACCTTTTATCCTTTTAATTGGCCCAATTTTTTCAAGTTGAAAATAAACATTCAACATAATCCTACAAAAACTATTGAGTTGTGTGCATTTCGGCCCCTATAATCATCAGGCCAATATCTAGTTCCCTTGTGGTCATAGTTAATGGGACTTTGGCCTAAGATGATGGATTATCCTCGTCACTTGAAACTAGGAGTACAACTTGTGATTATTATGTAAAATATTGAAAGGTATTACACTATCTTGATGACCCCAAAACACCAACCTCTTTCCCAACACCCATAAATCTCTCTTGGTGTTCCTAATCTAACATATGCCAAGGATGTGCATCTCAAGTTGTTACAATATCACCCCCTTGCACTAACATGATTATTCTAATTTGCAATGCAATAAATGAAGATGTAGGATGGGGGGGGGGGTGAGAAAGACTATGTGAAATGTGTTTGGTTAACTAATCAAATTTAAAAACCATGTGTGGTAATTAAAGTCCATAACTTGTCCCAAAATCCACCTATGAGCTCATTCAAAAATGTCAAACACATGGTTTGTGGTGCTAATGTAAAAGCCCATGACCATTTTTCATTCATCCATACTAGGCTCCTCCATACTAAATGAATTGAAATCCTAAATCATCCCAAGCCTCCATCCTTAAATGCATGAGAACATGGAAAACTTTTGAATGTTGGTAAGGTTAATTGTGGAAAGCCAACATTGTTGACCATTGCCAAAGGTGGGTGGTCATCATGACCAACCATGCATTCAAGTAATGTCTTGGATCCAATATGGCATTCACCAAACATGTGGGTGACCTAAGGATGAGCTAATATGCTTGTTGGATCACCTTTGGTGGTGTTAAGGTAGTCCACACCAACGGAATTGATGTGTTTTTTTGTGAACTAACAACCATAACATCCATTTACATTGGCTTGTTGATCCAAACTTTGATCTAATGTCATCTAGCCAAACAATTGGCAAAGAACCTCCCAATGGTGGGACATTTTATAACATCTATGCACATGGCCACATATGAGTGGTTTACAAATGTTACAAAACATGAATCAATCCCCAAAAAAAATTTGATCTAGGGTTTAAGTCTTTGATTTGTGCCAACATGTGAAAGACCTTGACATGAAAATCTTGAATAATGAAAAGCTATAATTATGATTTATATGATGAAACAATCCAAAGCTAAACAATTTGGTGTCAAACCCAAATTTAAGTTTTGTAATTAATGATTCGATGGTTGATTCATGTGTCATTTTGGTGTAACTCCTCCACAATGTAGGCCGCATGTGCCTTAATTGACAGATGACAAAGTCTATGGTCTAATACAAAATAATTTATGATAATTATTTTTTTCCCAATGCTTTTTTTTTTGAAGAATTTAAATTTCTTTCTTAGGAAAAAAAGAAGTTATTATTATTACTATTTA
>Ga0209611_10008195_pt1 | contig 16461 bp, 13 predicted proteins | sample S1TSphgellanicum_3_FD_187693 | JGI IMG/M metagenome (GOLD analysis project Ga0209611, IMG submission 187693) | Host-associated microbial communities from peat moss isolated from Minnesota, USA - S1T2_Fc - Sphagnum magellanicum MG (SPAdes) (version 2) | ecosystem: Host-associated > Plants > Peat...
TACCCATGAGCACCCTGGCTACATCTTACGTAGTGGGTGATGGAGCCGGTTGGAGCGTACCGTCCTCACCGATGTTTTACGCGGAGTGGGTTAACAAGCACTCGCCCTTCCACATCGGCGACACTCTGGGTAAGCTGTTAGAAAAGCATGACTGCTGCAGGACGTACACAACTGTTGCATGATAATCCATCTAGATCTTTTCACTGCCTTTGCATGAGAATATTTCATGAACTGCGCTAGATCGGCTTTTGTTCGAATATGATCATGAACCAAGAACATGCTACAAAGCTTATATGACTTCGAAATGATGTGGATCGTTTAATGCCGATTGTTGCTGTTGTTGTTCTTGGTTTTTTCTTTTTTTGCTGTATAGATTTCCAGTACGCGGGCGGGGACAGTGTGTTGCTGGTGAATGAGAACGACTACAACATGTGCAATGTGTGGAACCCCATCTCATCATGGATAAACGGGCCTCACTCATATGAGTTGACGATCCCAACCTCATTGTTTTTCATCAGCGGCTCAGCAGGCAGTTGCCGCAAGGGCGAACTTGTTGCGTTTCCTGTCATCGCAGCAGCAGCTTGATCAATCCCGATACTCACCGGCATCATGCAGTACGTCACGCGGACTGCGGGCCGAGAACAACGTATTGTGGTCACTAGATCTTTCGAGATTTCGAGATAGTCCACTGTCCGACTGATCCTCGAATCTCAATGAGAAAAGGATCCAAACTAGCTAGATCCTGTTGCAGCATGTTGCTGCATACTCCGGCCTGGTGATTGCACATCTTGTTGTTGTTATTGTTGTTTCATCTATAAGAGGAGCCAGATGCAGCTCATGGGCTTTTGGAAGTGAAATCAGATTGTAGTTAGCTGATTTTCCTGATCATGTGATGTTCTCGCAATTAATAAAGTTTGGCAACCAATTCTGGATTTCATTCAGCTGTTTGCATTCATGATTACTGCTGCTGGATCTCTCGGATTTACTAGCTAGATGCATGGTGTGATTATTTCGATGCTCTTGATCTCCTGAGTCCTCGCTCCTTTCGTATCTTCGTGTTTTTTCCGGTGAGAATCGAGATGCTCCAACTACGTGTAATCACTGTGCAGATGTAGTGGATCTTGTCATATCGTTGCAAGCAATCCGCTAGTAATAATATAAGCTTATTCCTCATGGTTCACGATCATATTCGAGGTTTTATGAATGTAAGTTGCATAAAATCATTTCATCTTGTGACAGTCATGAGCTCGAAATACACGGCCTTGGCTGTGTCCGATGTACGAACTTCTTGTGGTTGAATTGGTTAGGACAAGAGGAGCAGCAAGATTCTGGGTGCTTAAACCCTTCCGTCTCTTGTCACTTGTGCCGCTTTCCTTTCTTTTCCTTGTTGCGTTGTTGGGTGCTAGCTAGCTAGCTGCTAACTCTCCCTCATTTAGCAAGGATTATTATAGAAATGAGAGAAAAATTTCGCAGACCATCAACAACAAAGGCCCAAACTCTTGGACCTGAATTAAGAAATTAGAGAAAAATCTCGGTCGCAGCTGTCGAGACGCCGGCATTCCAACGAACTGCAAGTCCGCTGTCGTCAGCTGCGACAAGACGAGGCTTTATAGTAGAAGACGAAGAAGAGATGTGCCTGCCGTGATCGTTTTCGTAGGGATCTGCTACAATCGTTCCTGCTCTTTCATGATTCATCTTGGTCTGCACTTCTCATGGATCAGCTTGTTTAGGGCCAAGGTTTTAGGTCAAGAAAGGAGGATGGCAATGAGAAGTTCTACTCTGGCGTTTGAGGAGCTGCAGGAGCACAGAATTGTTCTCTCTTTTACCCAGGAACTTCAAGAGCCAGCAATTATGTTGTCCTCACAGCAGGCAGGCAAGCAGATTGCTCCAGGTTTTAGCTGGGTGTGTACTTAGGTTGAAGAAGATGTTGAACAAGTAAGGAGTGGGTTCTTGTCAAAAGGAATTCTGAGAAGATGTTGAACAATTGAGGAATGGGCGATTGTTGTCAGAAGGATTGTGAGAAGATGCAAGTAGCAATCAGCAAAGTGATTGTGACTGTGCTAGACTTGACATTTATGTTCTGTCCACCATTCTCTTAAACATTTCTTGTGTTTAAAAGGGTCGATCTCTGAACTTCTGATGCATGTCTTTCCCCAGGGAAATAAAGATCTTCTGTGCATAACCTCATTTGTACAGAAAACATTGGCTGCTGAAATGAAGGTTTTATTGTTGCTATGTAAACATTGCCTGCTGTAATGTGGGTTCTATAAGTCTTGCTATGGACTTGAGTATATAAAATATTTGTAATGTGGCATTTCTGAGTTGAGGGATTTCCAATTCACCAGTTCCTTAGTGATGAGGTTCAGTTTATTTCATCACAGAGAAAACCATAATTGTGGATGGATTTCCTGCAAGAAAGTAAGCATTCAAAAGAGGTCCTTGCACAAGTAGCAGATGTTGGAGAATGTGTCCACAATTGCTGGCTTGCTGTGCATGATTACCCTAATAGAGCTTGCATGTAGATTGTGACATGTAGTTGTTTTTGTGTGTGCAAGGCTTAAGAAGCTGTCTGGGCCTACAATATTCTTCATCACATTTCAAGATTTTGCGGGATCCTTCATAGAGCACCTGGTGCAGTGTAACGTGGATCTGTGCAGGTATGAGAGTAATGTAATTTGTGACATATACTAAATGGATGCTCCTTTCCTAAATTGGATCTAGCCCGTAGTTGTAATCCCCAACATTTTCTTCTGAATTACACCACAACCCACCATCGTGTTAATGTGTCTTTCTTTCTTGGGCTCATAGTCTGGGATGTCGCTGATGCATTGTACTACAGACAAATTGCTATCTTGGAGGTAACATTTTCTTGGCTAAGTCTGAAGTTTCATGAATCACAGGAAGGATTATCCTTACATATTTCATTTTTTTAGGTCATCATTTCGTGCTTGATCTAAAGCAATAAAAGTTTGTGTGATTTCATGACCTCATGTAAGAAAGTTGTGTTGTTAACAAGTTTGTGTGTGATTTCATCATGTTCATGTGAGAAAGTTATGATTTTAAAAGCTTGTGTGATTTCATGGTCATAGGAGAAAGTTATGATTTTTCTTCTTGTTGCCATATCCGACCTGCAAGAGGTTTCAGGGCCCAAATCTTGCTCAAATCTTGCGAGTTTTGGGAGCTCTTTTTTTGGGTCTGAAGTTCACAGGTAAGTGTTCAAACCAAAAGTCCTCATTTGCAAACTTCATAACTCCTCATGTTGTGCTCCTTGGAGTTTACTTTATCCTCATGCTTTGCTTTAATTTCTTATGATGTGGTCTAGTTTTATTCCTTGCACTAGTTCAACTTTGTTCCTTTGTTTTTTTATTTAAATTTTTTTTTTTGATATCCTTGTGTTCAACTCTTTGTTGCTCTAGTTTATCTTGTTTTGCTTCAATTCTAATTGTTAATTTTGATTTTTCACATTTTGTTGTTCCTTCTCATGCTTTGGCTTTTTTTTGGCTAGTGTGTCTTTCCTTGGTTGCCATACTTTGGAGGTTGGGGGGATTTCAATAAGGTCCAACTCTTTGTACTTTGCTCTAGTTTATTGTGATTTGCTTCAATTCTAACCGTTAATGTTTAACTTTTCACATTTTGTTGTTGCTTCTCATGCTTTGTTTTTTTTTTTTTTTTTTATTCGATTTGAATTTTCTTTGTGTTGTTTGTTAAATGTCTATTTTATTGTTTGTTTCAAGATAGTTTTGTTTGTTTGTTTTCATGTATGCTTATTTGATTTCATTTGTGTGTTTTGTTTGTTTTCAAATTTGTTTAAGTTTGTTTACTTGTTTTATTTTTATATTTATTTGTATGTTTTAAAAAGTGTACATATCTTTTTTTTCCCAAGATATATGTGTATGTTTCAATTTTGTAACATTATTATGTGTGTTTTTAAAAAAAATTGTAAAAAAAATTGTATGGAGGTGTGATGTTAAATTACTAAGGAAAAAAAATCTTCAATTGAGGTTAAGGATTTAAATGAACAATGATTTTTGTTAGTATGCCAATGTCGTCAATCTTATTACACTTCTAAATCGCTATAGTGCTACAAGTGCTTAACTATTGTGGTCAATTTTGGGAGGCACTATCAATTTTGATATGAGGAATTTCTACATGGTAGTTCTAACAATGGGTAGGTAACTTATAAAAAAGTCAAATTTTCGTTAGTATTTCTATGTGTGAAGGATTTTAGTTTTGTGGAACTTCATGTGTGCTTGTATGTTTGGAGAGAAAATCAAGAACTAAGATATGTGTGAAGGACATGGTGATGATTTGCATATGTCAATAAAAGATAATTTTTTGCTTAAAAGGTTGAGTAAGCTCAACCTTATGTGAATTATGGTTTTTTTTCTACACATGGTCACCTATGGTCTTTTGAAAGTGAGTGAGTAAAGATCTTATTGAATACTTGCTTAATATTGGCGAGGGCAATATGTTGAAAATGCATTTTCCATTTCTTGCATTTAGTTGGTGGTTTGATGTAAGCCAATAAAGATATTGAGTCATGGCATTGTGGTGCAGTTAACTATTTGCAATATTACCCATCCATCATTTTTGGTATCAAAGTTTTGAGTCTTTGAGTTTGCTTTGATAGTTAGATGTACAAAGAAGGAAGGAAAGGAACTTAGGGAACCAATAGACCTTCTATTCTTTTTGTTCATTTTTGTCTAAAAGAAGTTCAAGTGATTGTAAGCAGTGATATTTTTGTCCTTATTTTGGTTTGTAGTAAAAGGGATTAAAAAGGGGTTTAAGTTTTCCCGCAAACCATTTTTTTAGTGATAAAGGTCTATCGCTCCATTTTTAATAGTATAAATATTTTTGCATTATATTGCAAGTCGTGCATTATAATTTCATTGCATGTTGAAAAGAATAAAGAAAAATGAATCAAGTTTTCAATTTTATTCAACCTCTATTTTGTAAATGTTTGTATTTTGATTTCTTAGGAGTTAAGTAGTTAAATTGATTGTGAAAGGAAAGAAAGTTAAATAACTTGGTAAAATGTAATTTTATTGGGGTTTCTTCTATCTCATTTAATAACACAATCTTGTGAAAAATGGAGTTTTTAGTATATAGAAAATGAAAATAAAATAATGAAAAACAAAAAATGTGAAATATATATGAATGAAATTGTAATGGAAAAAGAATTATGAAGGAAAGATATGAAGAACTTTAGTTTGCGAATAGAAACCAACAAAAGGCCATAAAATGAAGATGAATGGATGAACTCCATACACTACTACAATTCATGGATTTTTTGACTAGGTATTTTAGTCAAAAAAATACTGACTAGGTATTTTAGTCAAAAAAATACTCAAAAATGACATGTGTCAAAAAATCTCCTTGTCAATTTGGACTAATTGTTTTGGCCATGTCTAATGTCATTGGACAGTCCAAATGGACCTTGTCATTTTGACTAGTAAAGTGATTGATAAAATGACTATAGATAGTGGACCATTTGACTGGGTTAATTTTATACATAAATTAAAATCATTTTTTGGATTTAAGAAAAAAAAAAGGTAGGTAGAAAATAGGTTTAGGTAGGTTGAAAAAATGCACTTAAGTAGGTAGGTGTTAACTTAGCTTAGCCTAGCCTAACCTACCTAACTTAACTTAACCTCACCAAACTACCTTAATCTAATCTACCTGCCTTAGCCTTTTAAGCATGCACCTAGGTTGTAAGTATAAAGAATTGAACCCCAAACCTTCACAATGATAAACTAAGTGTTTATCAATGGACGACACCATCAAGGGTATTCAACTTTTATGAAGTTTTTAATTTCACATGTTTATTTCACATCATTAAACATAATGGTTAAACCTAAGTAATAACTAGTGGTTAAATTCAATGATTTAAAATATGACTAAACTTAGTGGTTAAATTGAATGACTTAAACTAATAATTAAATTTAATGGTTAAACTCACTAACTTAAATTATGGTTAAACCTAGTGGCTAAACTCACCAACTTAAACTAATGGTTAAACGCATCGACTTAAACTAATGACTAAACTCACTAACTTAAAATAATGGCTAAACTCAACGATTTAAACTAATTGCTAAACTTACTGACTTCAAATAATGGTTAAACATTGATTAAATTTAATGGTTAAACATAGTGGTTGAACTTAATTGATAAACCTAATCGCTAAATTTCATAACTAAACATAATGGTTAAATTTAATCGATAAACTTAATGATTAAAAATATTTCATGGCTAAATTTAGGTTAAACCTAATGGCAAAATCTAGTAACAAAATTTAGTGGCTAAACATAATGACTAAATTTTAGTTAAACATAGTGTTTAAACTTAAACTAAACCTAATGGTTAAACATAATGGTTAAATATAATGGCTAAACCTAAGTTAAACTTAGTTGGTAATTCTAATGGCTAAACATAATGGCTAAACATAAGTTATACCTAGTGGCTATACTTAGTGGTTAAATTAGGCTATACCCATTAGTGAAATTTAATGATTCAAGTTTCAACTTAGGTTAAACTTAATGCCAAATTTAATGGTTAAACATAATGGCTAAACTTAGTGGTTAAATTTAAAATAAACTTAATGACTAAAGTTTGATTAAAATTTGGGTAAACCGAATGACTAAATCTAGTGGCTCAACATAATGGTTACACTTAGTGGGTAAAATTAAGTAGGTAAGTGGGTGGATAGGATAATAAACAATATATAGGTAGGTGGGCAAGTAAGTAGGTAGGTCAGACAAAAGTGAAAAATATAACTAGGTATGTAAGTAGGTAAGTGAAAAGGTATAGGTAGGTAGGTAAATAATAGGTAGGTGGGTGAGTGGGTAATAAATAGATAAGTGGTTAAGGAAATAGGTGGATGAATAAGTAGGAGTTAGATACATAAAGTTATAGACCATGTCATATTTGATTAAAAATCATCAGCTAATTTGACTAAACATTCAACTTTATTAAAGACCATTGGTCTTTTTTACTAAAATTGTATAATTTGACTATGTATATCTAATCAAATAAACCACTATAGTCAAGTTGATCAATCAACAAATACATGTGTCATTGAAGCCTTTTGCCTTTAATCAAAATGTACATGTCCATTAATCAAAATCACAAATTAGTCAATTTGGACGTCTTAAAAAACCATGACTTATAATAGTGATATTTCAAAACATATATATTCAACAAAAAATGACAAAGACTACATAATAGGAATTCCATAAATTGGGTTTTTTTGTGTGTGAATAATAATGTTGGAATGGATGTTGCTAATGCACAAATAATGTGTTATTTGAAATTTTATTATAAAAGTCCAATGAATCCTTTTAATTCAAAATGAAATTTATGAAAGGTATATTATTATCTTATTTAAAAAGTTATTGGAATAATATTAACATTGAGAAAACATGTGGATGCAAAAGGTTTTATTTTTCCAATTTTTTTTTGAAAAGAAATAAATATTCTAATGAAAGGAACCTTGGAAAGAAAGAAAGGCCCAATGTGTCTCCAATTGCAATTTGAAAGTTTCTTGGTGTAAAAAAGTCTTCCTCAAAATGGAGATATGTAGCAAAATAATTTTTTTGTGCAAAACCTTGGTTTGGTGAAAAAACATTTGCCTATGTAGTTTGTGGATAATATATCTTATTGATATATTTAGCAATGCTTTTGTGTCTTTTGGGTTGTCCTTCCATCAATAAAACAATTTCAATTTTTCACAAGAGACATTAACTTGATTTGGTAGAAAACATTAAACAAACGTATGTTTTGCCACTTTTAATGAAATTTAATTCTACAACTACTAGCTAAATGATTTATGGATGTTTAAGGGGGCACATAATTCAATGTTTTTTTGTACTTGTTAGTAATTTATTGTAGGTTGATTGGAAACTTAAACATATTATGATTGGTTTATTTAAGGCTCCAAAAACTATAAATCAAGATTTGGCAAGAAACTTGACAAGACTATGGGGTCAAAGATCTTCCACATTGGCATCAAAAAAAAATGGTGGGGGAGATATCAATCTAAAAACCAATAAGATGAAGCTCAAAATAGCACTAGGAATGCACAATAAGGAGGCAATGAACACACCATAAGACGGTCAAGGTGGTATTTGAGAAGGGGGTGTTGAAAAGCTCCATGAGTGCACAACAAAGAGATGATGAAGTTCACCAAAAGTGCACAACAAGGTGGTGACAAAGTTCATAACAAACAAGCAATGAAGTTCACTAGGAATGCACATCAAGGAGGCAATGCACAATAAGGAGGCAATGAAGATCACTAGGAGTGCATAACAATGAGGCAATAGAGTTCACGGCAAGAAGGTGATGCATTACAGGGAGGCGACAAAATTCATTAAAAGTGCACAACAAGCACCAAGGAAGCAACACAAAGTAAGGAAGCGATGAAGTTCATCAGGAACACAATCAACATAAGCTTCAATTCCATTTTTAATTGCCATTGCTAGATTTTTTGGGCCAAGTTATATACTTTTGCAAATTTGCTTGTTCAAATTTCATAAAAACATATTTGAAGCCTTTGGAATTTTTTTTCATTTGTTGTAACATATTGACATGCCTTAGAAATAACATGTCCAAAATGAATCCACTAAAAACTTTCTTCCAAGGTCAAAGTTTCATAACTCACAACAAATTTTAATACAATAATCATAAAATTTGAATTTGACCCTTCATCTTTTTTATAGAAGCATCATCATAGAAGCACCAATAACTTCAAGTTCTTTTTTCCTCTAACTTCTTTCTTTTTTCATTTCTTTTTTATATCTTTCTTTAGTTTTTTTCCTTTTTTTTTTGCAAGTGTAGGGGAAGGAAAAAAAAATGATTTTTAGGTTCCTTCTTTGACAAGATGAGTTTTCTAATTTTTTGTTTTATGTTCATTGTGGATTTTTTTTGTTAATTTTTTTCTTTCGGGGTTTGTATTTTTAATTATATATTTGCTAATTATTGAACATGTATCTATTATATATAAGACTATAATCTCACTTGCACAAATCCCACTTGCACAATAAATTGTAACAAATTCATACATATTTTTTCACATCTTATATGTGATGGAGAGAGGAGGGGGAAGTTTGATTTTGCCTTGAAAATGATTGTAAATGTCTTGATACATTTTTTTTATAATCATAACATAGACTAAGCAACCAAAATCAAAACCCAAAATTTTGGTAAAACTTGCATTTGTTCCCTAATTTCTCCCCCATGTTATTTAATATTTATTGAAAATGTAATCTTAATTGATGGTGAAAATGAAATCTATTTCAATGAATTGAATATGGAAAATGAAGTTTTGAATTAAAGTTTTCAAATAATACAAAACACAAAAAAAGGATTAGCACAAGGAAATGAAGAAGGAACAATTGAAACAAACCTTCAAAAATTACATGCTTAAAAGAAAATGTGGAAAAGGCATAACAAGAATGCAATTTGTTAAGTTTTCTATTGTGTGAATGATGGGAAAGATGATGGGGGCAATCCCCAAGTCATGAAATGTCTACTTGGTTACATTAATTTTTTGCATGCTCCTAGTCCAAACATAAAACAAAGGAAAGCTCTCACAACATATTATAAAACATATGAAATAACAGTTTTGAAAAAACATGTGGATACAAATCATGTTTTAATTGACAAATTTTTTGAGAAGGAAGTTAATGGTCCAATAAAAAAAAAATTTGAAATGTAATTAGCAAAAAAAAAGCCTAATGTGTCAAGCAATGCAATATCTAAGTTGTTTGTTATCAAAATCCTTTCAAAAAAAATGATGTGCAAAAAACTAATTTCAAAACCTTGGCCTTTTAATTGTGAAAAATGAATTGCCATTGTAATTTGTGGAAAGTCCTTGGTTTGAGCATCCAATTTTGCATTTATGTCCTTAAGTTGTTTTCCTTTCCAAAAACCAATTCTTTCACATGAAGTATTGCCTAACTTGGTGGAGAAGACAAAAGAATATATGTTTTGACCGAAATTGGCAAATTGTATATTTATAAGTTTTAATGTATAGATGTCAAAGGGGGCACACATCATATATTTTCTCTTATCATTAAATTTCTTGAGATCTGATTTGCAACTTAAACAAATGACTAATGGCTTGTGTGAAGCAATAAAAACTACTAATCAAGCCTTGGCCAACAATTTTGAGATAATTGTTTGATTAATATAGATTGATAAGGATTGCATAAGTTAAAGATGAAGGGGTGAAATTTGAATGTGATGACAATTGTTTTGACATCAATTGTGAGATGTGAACTTTTAAGTTTGGATAAAAAATTTCAAGATACTTGTTTTGGCTATGTTTTTTCTAAGGCTTGCCAATATGTTAAAGCAAATGAAAAGGTTTGCAAAAGCCTTAGAGTTTTTTTCCGTCAAAACTTCCTTTTAGTTAAATTTGTAAAAATGTATAACATGGCGTAAAAAGTTTGGGAAAGGTAAACAAGAATGGAATAAGGCATGTTTAAATTCAAACATTTGCTTTTAAAAGTTGAATACTTCAATGAAAACAAGGTGAATTTTTAATCTTTCACAATTTTTTAAATATTTTCTTTCTTATTTAATTGTTAATTGGTTATAGATTAATAACATTTCCAATTTTAAGTTTGTTTGTTTTTTATTCAACTATGCTAATTGGATATATATTAACATTACATCTTATTGCAAGTTTGCTTACAAAATCGTTATGTTCAAAGAGGCCTTGTAATTCAAGGATGTTATTATCCTTTGTTACAATAGGAAAAATACTCTTAAAATCAATGGAAGAGTGTTACATTTTCTTACTTAACACATTTCTCAAATAATTCTGAATTATCTTTTTTTTGGCTTGTGTTTTGAACCACTTTAGAAACCACTAATTATTGTTTGATACATTACAATTTGCCATTATCATGTGTTTGAAATGTAGAAAAGAAGTTACAAACCCACCTACCCAAGTTAATTTGATTAATGATGATTTTGGGATTGCTTTTGAGTTGTTTTTGTTCATTACCAATACCAAGAGGGAAGTTTGTGATGTTTTAGAATCTTTTCTTTCTTTTTAAGAAAGATATGAAAAAAGAAAATCTCACATGTTATGTTTGATGTTAAACCCTAGATTTTAAAACTTTCATCTAATATTTCTTTTGTTGACAATGAGGAAGGTGATATTGTTAAGGAATATGATAGACAATCATTATTTCTTATGCTTTTGAAATGTTATGAATATTTACATCTAATAGTTGAATCTAAAGTTGGATGTGTAAATCAAGTAACATATAGATATTTTAGTTTGGATATTTTTGAACAAACTCCTAACACAAGTGAACAAGCAAAAGAACTTGTCACCAAATAATTTCTAATTTTCAAATGTTAACAAGTAGATCCAAAAAAATTCAAGTGTCCTATTCAATGGTAGGGAATACATGAAACCACGTTTTCTATTGTTAATTTTTTGGCCCACCAAATTTTAGGAAATGTAGAATCACAAATTGAGTTTGAAAAGATTGTTTTTAGCAAGCGTACTTACAAACTTAAGGGGATGTCATTTATAATCAAAAAAAATTTTAAATTTGCTTTTTGTGAAAAAAACAATCTTAGATTCGATTGTAAATCATTTTCCAATTTGGTAGAGATGATGAAGGATGACTTGGATTTTGAGAAAAAGTTAAAGGAGTTTCAAGATCCTTTTGAATAGGATGTACTCATGGATGTATAAAATGTTGGAAGAAAAATCTATTTTTATTTTTCTATTTTTTTGTAATTTTAATTTTTTAAAAACAAATTCAGTGTTTGGAAAAAAGAAGCTTTTGATAACAACTATGTGCGAACCACCTTTAAAACCCAATTGGTATGAAATATTTGAAAACTCAGATTTTAAAACCAAGGTGAAATTATCTTTTGTAATTTTTGAAACCCTACCCGGGTTTGTTGAAGATAAAAACAATTTAAAACAAAAAATCGAGGTGGTCTCACAAAAACATAATTTTAAATCAAATCCTTACTTGAAACTGATACATGAATTAAGACATAACCAAAAACCTAAACCGAAACCCTAAATTAGAAACGAACTCAAACCTTAGAGGAAAACCTTGTTTGAATCAAAATTGAATATTTGATGTGGAATTGTAAAAAATCTTAAAACTAAAACCTAAATTTAAAACCTAAATTATGTAGCAAATTTAAAACCATGAACTGTAAATTGAAACTTGAATTTAAATTTTTTTTAAAAACCCTAAAATTGATGTGCAATTAAAACCATAAATCCTAATCCAACATAAGGTCACAAAGCTTAAGTGAAAAGTGAAATTAAAACCCAAACTCTAAATGAACTCAAACTCTAAACTTATGCCTTAATTTGATTCAAAATTGAAAATCTCAATTGAAAACTAAAATAAAAAATTTAAGTTAAAATTGAAATTTCAATTTAAAAAAATAAAAAATAAATTGAAACCTTAGTGTTAATAAAAATAAAAACATTATAAGAAATCTTGTCCATTTTAACTTTATGTTTGTGATTGTTAATGCGATTAGTGTTCAAATCAATTAAGTTTGTGATTGCAATTACTGTAGTCCCCAAGCACTTCTAATTGTAGGTGTAATTAATTTTTCTTATGCGCTAATTTGTAATTACATGACTATTTGTTGCGAGGCCTTTCTCTTTCAAGTCTTTGTCAAATCTCTTTGCTTTCCACAAGCCTCTCTTTGAGTTCTCTTTTTTCCAGCTCCTTCTTTCTTAATTGCATTTGGATTGATTTATAAAAAGAAACAAGTGTTAATCCCCCTAATGCCATTAGGAAAGTTGAGCTCTAAATTCAATTGCTCAGCGTTAGGGTGCAGACAGATTGCAGGAACCCTGGTACTGTTTACAATTAGGGCATTTAGGACTATCAAATGGCTGCTCAAATTCACACATTGGTGATAAGCATACCTTTGTTTGCTCTTTATGGCAGGTAGTATCACCAGAAGGGCGAGCCATGTATAATCGAGGAAGGTCAGGAGGCATCATCCAAATTTGGAGCAATTTCATATATCTCATTAAGATAAAATGGGAAAGAACTTGAAGAAGGGTCCATTGGGAAAGAAGTAACAAATTGTGTAAGAATACTTGGGCCAATAGGTTGCAACATTAATGGTGGTGGAGCTAGAGGAATGCCACCTAATTAGAAGTTGGAAAAGAATCATCTTCAAAGTAATAAGTAGTATGGTCTTGGTCATCCATTAGTGGCATTGGATTTGATTCCAACTTTGACATAGAAGTGAAAGTTGTAGAAACATTTGTGGATTTAGAAAGTAATACCATGGAATGTTCATCAAATATCACATCTTGATTAGAGAATGATTTTTGTGTGGTCAGGTTATATCATTTATAACCCTTCATTCTAATATTTTTGCCATATCCAAAAAATACACATCAATCCAAAAAATACACATCAAATGGATTTTGGTTCAAGTTTTCTTCATGTATCATCAAGGACACATGCATGGGCATAAGCATTGCATCTGAACACTTTGAAATGATGAAAAGTAGGCTTTTTACCCCTCCAATATTCATATGGAGTTTTCCCACTAAGGGTTGAAGTATAAGACCGATTTTGAAGATAATATGCTATAGTAATGGCTTGTCCCCAAAAAGATTTTGACAATTTGGTTGATTGCAACATGCTTCAAACAAATTCCATTAAAGTCTTATTTTTTCATTCGGAAATTCCATTTTGTTGTGGTGAGTAAGAATTTGTAAATTGTACTTCCATGTAATTCACAAAATGCATTAAAAGCTCTAAATGTAAACTCACCACCTTTATCAGAGCGTAGCATTTTGATTTTCTTGTCAATTTGATTTTCCACAAATGTTTTACAGGCTTGAAAAATGGCAAAGACATCTAATTTTTGGCAAATGAAATAAACAATAATAAATCAAGAATAGTCATTAATGAAAATAACAAAGTACTTGGCCCCACGATGAGTTGGTGTTTGCATTACGTTCCTCTACAATCAAGCTTTCTATCATTTACTCATTCCAAGTTGCACAATTTAGATATATAGATCTACATGTATCCATGCAATGATGTTGATGGGCAAGTATGGGCACTTGTTGTGCTTATTGTGTGTGCATTATGCAAGATCTATTCCACTATATTTTTGAAAGTGGAAATGAGTTGGTAACCAAATGGCAAACAATGGTTGATATATGCAAATGAAAAACAAGGTGTAGTATATTTGGATTTGCAGGAAACCTTGTTCAACATCCTTGCTAATGCTACCTTCAGTTTTCCAACAAGTTGAGGGTAGTGACATTTATGCCATCACTACAAGGAATTTGCATATTAATGATTGGTTTTTTTGACTATTTTTTAGATGTAATGTGACATGTGGCTACAATTTGTGTTAGTCATTTTAAACAAGTTGCATAGAATTTTAGTTGCAGAAAAAAAAAGGTGGCACCAAGTCTTAATGGTAATAGCATAAAGATGTGATTTACATGAACATTTCATCCATCCAAATGAATTTATATGGCATTGTTGTTTTGCGACTACTTTTATGATTAAACAATGTAGTTGCATTATTTATATAAATATTTTTTTAAAATTAAAAATAAAATAAAAATTTATGTATTTATATATTATATTATTGATAATTTCATTAATTTCAATTTATAAGTTGTTGACATGTGTCATTACATAGGGTACACCAAATGCCTAGTTTAGGTTATTAAGTAAGCCTTTTAATCTACCTAGTATGCTATGTAGGTAGGGAATATTTGGTCTATTTATCACCATCAACCATAACCCATGTCATTTGTGAAAATTGACCTTTGAACTTTAAAGGTAAAAATCAACTTTTTACCACCAAGCCACCTCACTTTTTGTGGCAAAATAATAATGTGCATTCTATTTATCTTACTTGATATTTGATATTGATTGACATTTTGTCCAAATGACAAGATTTAAATCTTGAAGTTTTTTCAATAATGTGCACAATTATATATATACTTGTCAAAATAAAAAATTAAATTGAAAAAAAGAAAACGTGAATTTCATTATTGAATACCATTTCAATGACCATTCATTAGAAAAACTTAAATCAACCACATGATTTATAAATGGATTTTTTTTGGTGGACATTATAATAACTAATAAAATTATATATTTCGTATTTTAAACATTCATTTGATTTTTAAAATTATATTAGAAATTTTTTCTTTTAAATATCATAATTTTAACAATATAATCTAATTTAGATTTGTAATATATAGTTTATTGACATATAATATTTATAAATGGATAGAAATAAGGTATAATATAAAGTATAATAAAAGATCTTATATTAATCATATTATTTTTTATGCAAAAAATAAATCTAAGAATTCAATTTTAGTTTTAAAATATTTATTAATGCCATATAATTAATTGATTTTATGAAACTATAAATTTTATTACTTTTACACTTATAATATATTAAGTTTTACTTAAAATTATGATTAAAAAAATTATGTAATTTTTTTTTTCCACATCTCAAACCTTTTAGATTTTCAAAATTATATTATATATTATTTCTTATAACATATCATAATTGTACCAACAAAAATTAATTTAGATATATGATATATAACTTAGTCACATATAATGTTTATAAATGGATCATAACTTAACCTTACAAGTAGTTAGCCTATTCAATAAAAAAATTACATTGCCTATTTAATTAAGTAATTAATTTTTTAAAAATTATATAACAACATGACAAAGTACCTACTATCTAACCCACATACATATGACCTACTAACTACTTAATACCTAGCCTACTAACTAGATTAATTACCTAATTAATTAATAAATATTGACATATTCATATCATAAAATAATTATTATTTATCTATTACGTAATCCACCTAATTAGTTAATTAAAGATAACACTATTTCATTAAACATAATAAAATATTTACCAATAATTAGCCCACTTATATACTAATACCCAATACTTACTACCTATTACCTAGTGTACTTGTAACTGTTCAAAAGTTAGACTTACATTAATTTCTGTCTTGCAGAAGGATGCATAACTCAAAAGGGAAGCACACTTTAAAAATGACATTGTAATTAATTTGACCCCCTGACCAACAAAGGTCATATAATATCATATAATCCATTTAGTTCCTCGAGCTTTCAAAGAACTTGTTGGTAAACGAAATTGTATCTAAAAGAAACCATCATATTTGCCTATACAATAGGTACCTTCAACACTGTACACTAACCATCTTCACACTACTACCAACTAAATGTAACTACATTGCATACACCTACTTGATAAGTGAGATAAGCAGTAGTTTTAATTTGCATAAGCATCATGTATGTTTTCGGAGCACAAACTGGTTTCAATTTGAAGTATAGGAATCGACATTTTTGATACGGAGTTGCGCACCAAATTTTGGCCACAATACCAAATCGCCAACGCCGGGTGAATGCATGT
>Ga0209611_10008196_pt1 | contig 16458 bp, 18 predicted proteins | sample S1TSphgellanicum_3_FD_187693 | JGI IMG/M metagenome (GOLD analysis project Ga0209611, IMG submission 187693) | Host-associated microbial communities from peat moss isolated from Minnesota, USA - S1T2_Fc - Sphagnum magellanicum MG (SPAdes) (version 2) | ecosystem: Host-associated > Plants > Peat...
TGGTCGGAAGAGTTGAATAGAAGCGGGATGGAATGCACCATCCTCGCCTGCATCGACACGGGGTCAAGGGCGCTGAGTGTCTAGAACAAGCGACACTTGCAATGGAAAGTCTTGGATCACATTCCATGTATGAATAATGAAGTGGAGTTCGCCGCCCCGACGCACAACTTGTTAAGGAAATTTGATGGGGAGACCTCAACCCGCCAAGCACACAAGAACCGTTCAGCGAGCATGCTAGCCTCCCCCTAGGCGACAAGAAAAAAGAGGTTCACCAAGCTTGATCTAATGAAGCTGATGGCTCCTTAGAAGGATAGCTCAGCGCCAACACGCACCGGTCATGAGGAGGTGGGCGAGGCCCAAGAGCTCCCGTCTAGTGACCGCATCAAACCCCCGAGATCGATCAGCCAACCGACTGCCCGCAACAAGCTTACCTATGACTGAGAAGGCCCTCACCTTGGCCTCCCTCAATGTAAGAAGGCTGAGGGGAGGCACGTCCAAGCCCAAGGAGATCAAGGCGTGGCTCGCCTCTCTCCCAACCCCTCTCCAAATTGTGCTCATCCAAGAGCACCACCTCGGGAAGGAGGACGCCCAGGGCTCTGCCAAGGGCATCGAATTTTGGCGCGGAAGCTCCTTTTAGAATGAGGGCATCCCTATGGGACGCTCCCAAAGAATGAGCGCCGACACGGCCATCCTGGTCGACAAGGCAATTGCCCCACTCATCACAGCGCACGGAACCCTGATTGAGGGTCGCGCGCAATTCATCACACTCCAATCTCCCGACAATGGAACTCTAACCATTATCAATGTCTACGCTCCACAATCCTCCAACGACAGAGCTCTACTATGGCGAAGGATCAACCAAGTGGACCTCATCTCAGATTACATCATCCTGGGGGGTGATTGCAACCACCATGAGGTGACGGATCGAAGAGGCACAGCCGTCGAGAAGCAGATGCACAGGAGAGATTCTACCTCATGGCATCACATGACCCTTAGGGATGGACTAACTGACGTTTGGCGCCTAAATAGCTTCCGTAAGCTCACAAAGAAGGCTTTCACTTATGACAACGGGAGGACATGAGCAACCTCCATCATCTTTCGAATTGATAAATTTATGGTCTCCCAAACCTTAGAGGAAAGGGGAGGGAGAATCGAGGCTACGGCCTCGATGAGAAAACACACTGACCACTCACCCCTCGTCATCACGATATGGGGGCAGCACAACGCCCCTAGCAGCCCCTCACGCTTCTTTGACATTTCTCTTCTGAGCGAGGAAAGAAGTAAGCAAGAAATGCTGGACGCATGGGTCGGGAGCCATCCCCTCCCCCCTTCCAACGAGGTGGACTGGCTGACCTGGCTTGAGGCCGCCACCGGAAGAGTCATGATGTGCAATGCGAGGCTCTCAAAGGAAAAAAACGCGCCCAAGGTACGAGTGTGAGGGCATGCACCAAAAAGATCCAGCTGGCCGAAATCTAGCTCCAAAGGGATCCAGCAAACGAGGAGGTGAGGAGCATCCTCTCTAACTCGCAAAGCAAGCTCGCGGAGATCTTTTAGACCTCGGTTGAGCGCAACCGGCACCTCTCCTCGTCCAACTGGCTCAGGTACGAGGATACTTGCTCAAAATCCTTTTTTGACTTCCACCGGATAGGCAAAAAGAAAACCCTCTTGCGAGTGCTCAACACCGAGTCCGGATCCATGACGGGTCAAAACGACCTCGCCCAATACATTATCGAGTTCTACTCTCACCTCTATTCCTCAAATGCGCACATTCCTGACACAATGGAGGCCCAGGCGGAATGCTGGACCAATGTGTCGGTGAAGGTCATGCAGGACACCAACATTAACCTCACTAGGGCCCTCATGGTCCAAGACAACTTGGACGCCATCAAAGCCTTGCCCAAAGGAAAGGCACCCGGGCATGACGATATTCCAATGGAGTTCTTCCATGAATACACGGATGAGGTTGCCCGAACTTTGCTGCAAGCCTTCACAGCCATGCTCAACTCCGAGGCAACCTCGGCTTACATCAACAAGGGTTTGATAACCCTCATCCCCAAAACCGGGGACCGAGTTAAGCTCAGCAACTGGAAACCCATCACCTTGCTAGGCAGCATTTATAAAATCCTGGCGAAAGCACTCGCCGGGAGGATTCAATCAGCCCTCACCCACATCATTAGACCCAATCAAATGGGCTTTGTGGAGGGGAGAAGCATTCTTGACAACGTCTTCATGGCCCAAGAAGCTCTGGGCTGGGCAGAGGAAAGTGAGCAAGACCTCGTCCTACTTCTCCTGGACTTTGAGAAAGCATTCGATAGAATCAAATGGGGGTTCCTCTTCACAGCGTTATCCAAGCTTGGCTTCAACGACACTTGGGTGCGTTGGGTCAGGTATTTGTATCAGTCAGCCTCCTCCGCCATCAAGGTGAATGGGGTTGCTGGACCCGACTTCCAACTAGCCAGATCAGTGAGACAAGGATGCCCCTTGGCACCCTACCTCTTTATTCTCGCCACCGATGTGTTGGGTTACATGATGGCGAACCCCAAATATGGAGTGGGGCGGAGGTGAAGGCCTCAAGTGGATCCCCACTGGCCAAGGAACTAGGTACCTCGAGATCCAAGTAGGTTTCCACCTCCCCCCCGAGGCAAACTTTGATACTATGATGATTGCCCTCAAAGGCAAACTCATCAGCTGCAGCCATAGCACGCTCTCTTTGGCAGGACGGATCCTAGTGGCGAACCAAGTCCTCTTCGCATCGATATGGTACTTGGCAGCATGCTGGAACCCCAATCCCAGGATGTGTTGCCAAGTACGAGGAGTCATTAGAAACTTCATCTGGGGCGGCAAGGATGCGCTTGCAAGGGCCAAGGTGAAATGGGACATTCTGGCGCTCCCAACCGCTCAAGGAGACTTGGGAGTCACCGACCCCAAATCTTAATCGGAAGCACTATTAGCCAAACTGCTTGTGAGGGGCCTCGCGCCCGGCGGCGAACCTTGGAAGGAGCTGATTAAGCACAAAGCCGATCAGACCAGGCTCCCGATCCACGGCAAAGGCCCCACCAACCCTGACCTCAACTAGCTCCTCGTCGCGCCTAAGCTCAAAAGACTTCAATGCTCGATGTGGAAGAGCATTGTCGAAGCCTAGCTGAATGTGAGGCCAGGCCTAACTAAATCAGACCCAACGACCGTTGATGAAATCCTCAGGCAGCCACTCTTTGGCAACCCGTCCATACTCAGCGCAAGCAGCACCCCGCTTGGAATGAGTGGCCGGAGTGAAGGGTGCGCCTTCGCGCACTCCAGGTGCACCCGGGTCAAAGATCTTTGGAGCCCGAAAAACAAAGATTGGAGAGGCCTATGGGAACTGGGGATGAACCGTCACGCCTCGAATATGAGATGTAGGGACATCATCACAGCAAGTATTCCATGGCGCCCCGACGAGCACAACAGCCACATCCAAGTAGGGGATTGGATCGCCAACCTAACCCCCGGCACAGGCAACCCGCTCGACTGGGTATACCATGTGCTCGCCCACACCCGTGGCAAGGCCGAAGTGCTAGAATTCCAAAAGCTCACATTAAAGGGTTGCATCCAAGCCACCTCTCAACAAGTCCACACGATCCCCACAACGAACTACCGCACAGTGAAAGTTCTACACCAAGAAAAACTTGGCGCAACTCTCAAGGTGGCCAGGGATCCGCCGGCACCAGGGAAAAAAACCCTCTTGTATTGGATCTTTGAAACAGGATTCATTCGGGAGCTCCCATGGGAGCCAGGCGAGTGGCATTGGCGCTCTAACCCGCCGTTTGGCGACGCACCTTTCTTCGGTTACACCGCCAAAAGGGGTTACGTCAACACCCGAAAGACGACCCGCCCCTCCAACACGTGTCTTTCATACAAGGCCTCAACCTCCGAAACACATCTAACGCCCAGTTGATCGCCAGGCTCTGGCAGAACATGCGCCCACGCAAGGTGGGCACGTTCATTTGGTAGACCTTAAACCAAGGCCTCCCGGTGGGCACTTGGTTGCAACTCATGGGAATCGCCCCGGAATGCAAAGTGTGTGACTCCAACGCGGAGGAATCCCCTCAGCACTGCTTGCTGGAGTGCCCCATGGCTCAGCATGCATAGGAAGCTTTCAAGAGAATTTGGGACGAATGGCAAACGCCCCAGGACATTGCGATCACTTGGCCCTGGGCGAGGCGACCATGGAGCGCGAAGACGACCCACTCGGGCTCCTAGCTTACCACATTGGCAGGTTCACATACCCCAAGCAACCATTAAATATTCTTCGTAGTTTCATCCTTTACCACCTTTGGTTGGAAAGATGTAGGAAACACTTCGGTGAACAATATTCCACCATGAAGGTTATCACTCAGGCCTGGGTGGCTACTGTTGAGGTCGGTATGGCCTCTTGGAAGGCCATTAGATCTCACCGGCCCACCAAGGACCCTGATATTCAAGCTAGCATTGAATCAGATTTCAGAAGAGAGTGGCTTCACATGAACATTTTGGGAAAGGAGAATGCCACCATTGAGTGGCATTTCCTCCCCCCTTTGTATTACCTTCACCTTTCTAATGATTGATGGGGCTATTGCCTCCCTCCCCGCATGGGGTTCACCTAAACAAAATGACGACAATAGTGAATGGGGATGAGAAACCAACATTTGCAAGGCACTCATAGCAATTAGTAACTTCTTTAAATGTTCAAAATGGATTTGTTGGACAAGCATCTATGACTTTGAATGAGACCGATAGCACTAGGATGGGTGACAAAGGTGGTGTCATAGAAGGGGCCCCCAATTGTAGTAATATCATTAGTCCATTTACTAATTCTAGGAGGCAATGGAAGCCACACTTTGCTAGTTCAATTCAGGCATCATCAGAGTTGGTAAGGAAGGTCATTGGCATATATGGTAGAAAGTTCTCACAATGACCATGATGCCTCATGGCTCAAGCCAAGCTTTGATAGTTTTGTGGAATTGACATTCAATACCATAGTGACTTTTTTTAGTACATAATGATAATTTGTCAATGGTTTGTTTATTATGGGGAGGTCATAAATTTGTTGTTCTTTTCCTTTCCTTACTTGTGAGTCACTAACATAGGATGTTGGAATGAAATGAATCAAGGGTCACTCCATACACACAATGAAATCACATCAGATCAGAAAAATAAGTTTCTACAAAAGTATTCGCAAAATTAGCAAGGCTAGTCCGATGCTCCTCTACTTAGTGTTATATTTCAAAGTCCTCCATTTCTAGGCCCAACTGCAAAGCAACCACTAGTTCATACATCAAATCTTCAAGAGGTTTTCATTTTTAGTTGAAATGGAAAATATGTAGTTGTATATCAGGGCTTCCATTTTGAGCCAAATTAACATGGATGGTAGGTGGATTGCAATTATTGGACTTACTAGACAATTGTCTCATTAGGTCACATTTTGGTTTACCATTTCATATCACCAATGGCAATTTGACTTCTCATGGTGACATATTTGAAGGCAAGGTATTGATGTTAGTGTGTTGATCTTCAAAAAACTTAGATATTACAACAATAGCAACCTTAAACTATTGTTATGTCAACCAAGCAAAGCACAACATTGTTATAGCAACCATTGGTGAACAACCCACTAACCTTTTCTCCTACTTCAACACCACTTATTCCACCCCTACAACCTCAAAGGCCATTGACAACAATTGGCCTACCTACCATTCAATTACTACAATTTGAATAAGCAATTCCATTGGCAACAACCTTAACTCATCATGGTAACTGATCCTTTCCACTCTTCTTCCATTTGGTTGTAATTTATTAAAGGCTTTTATTCTCTGGTTCACGTTTTGGAGTTTTTGGGTCTTTGCAAAAAAATTGAAATGACATATTTAGAATCTAATGGTGTGAAACTCTTACATCCTCTATTTTCCTTTTTGTCTTTCTTGCTTATGTTTATAATTTTGTTACCCAACAATTCATGCACCAATGGCACTCTAAGTTGCACTCTATATTTTGATTAGTTTTTTGTTTGTTTGATTTGTTGTCCTTTCCCTTTGACTTTGTAATTAATATATTGTTGAAATCTATTATGAAATGATGATGAAGTTGATGTAGGCAAGACAACAAGCAAGCCATCAATTCAACAACTAACAGTTCCTTGTGAACAGATTGTTGATGAAACCTGCAATGTCTACAACCTTTGCTCAAACCCACGTAAGAAGTAGCAACAGATGGGATCAGAATTTAATCAACAAATGGGATCATAAATTAATCATGTTGGTTTTTTTCCATTACATTGTGACTCTATAATGAGTTGCACTAATGCCTTGGAATGGAGAAGATGAAAAAAGATGAGGGTGATAAGGTTTTTTTATAAAGCCTAAAAAATGACAAATTACTCAAAAGATTGGGGTCTGAATGTAATGAACACAAATATGGACATGCAATTTAAGGTGATGGAAGTTAATTAGCTACCAAAGAAAATAAAATTGAAATTGTTTCAAAACCTTAAACCCCAAATGTTTATGACTTTTGTTTTCTAGTTAGTGGTCGTAGTTTCAATCCTCCGACTCCTACACTTCAAGAAAGCAAAAATGTTGGAATTGATGTTGGTGTGGATTTTTCATTTAAACAACATTCCACAACAAGCAATGTTGTTTCTATTGGATCGATGTAGGGCTCATCAATGTCCATGTATTCTTCAAAGTCAAACATTGCTATAAACAAAGAAAAAGTTATGTTTGCCTCCATGGCAATAAGCTAAAATGCATTGTTCCAAGCTTTTGTAAGCATTGGTTTTCCCCACCTTTTCAAGATCAATGTTTCCTTGTTCTTCAACTCCTTCCATGCATTATGTATACATTCATATATGCATGGTTTTAATTTACTCATTTTGAAGTCAACATTTGGATCTTTGCCATATTTTATTTGTTCTTTAATGGTCCGTATTGTCCAATTGTTGAATTCCATCTGGAATGCATGTTTGAGTGGGCACTATAGTATGGCATCGGCTGGCTGCAAAGCATTGGTATAGTTTGCTAATACAAAAATTACCAAAATGTTTAGATATTTTTGTTTTATTCGATTCAAAAAATCTTGACTATTGTGTACATTCCAATAATCTAACATCCAAACCATTATTTGATGTGTTTGCAATCCAAGTAGTTCAATTTGAGTTTTATGATAAGGCACCATGACATTTTCCACAAAACATTTTGTCATTTCAAGGTTTGACTAATGATTTTCACTATAGGTGAGATCCCACCCATTCGCTACACACATTCCTTTGATTATTATTTGGTGGCAATGTTCATGGTGTTGTGCATGTAAAGATGATCTGCAATGGCAATAACACTTTTGCTACAAATGAAAATACTACCATAATCATTTGCTTTTTGTCCTTTATGCCAAGTACATGAACATGTTTGGAACCTTTACTTTCCCATGTGCACTCTCTTGTTGTAGGTGCCAAATGCATACTAGTCGGATCAATATTGACAACACATGAAGGTGGAATGTCATAGGTCTTTGCTAGGTAAGCAACACAATAAGCCATGAACCTACCTTGTTCTTACCAATCTAATGGAAGCTTGTTAATTGCAAAAGTTATATATAACCCTAAAGGTCCAATTCATGTAATGCTTCATAAATTAACGGCTCCATTCTCAAGTAACTTCAAACCCACCATATTTGTTGTCAAAAAACACATCAAGAGCCAAAGATTCAATCATTTCGCTAAGTATGGGTTGGAATGTGGAGGTTGCTAAGGGTCAACCTACCTCCTTCATTTTGTGCAAAATGACTACCATAGAATCTTTTAGTACAAGGTGATTTTCAAGTATTAGTAAATTATGCTTCATGGTTTCAACTCTTGTGCTTAATTCAGCTACATGGGCATACTTGGCTTTAACTTCTCTTTTATCTGTAAACTAATCATAAAGGTTGTTCTTCCAATTTTTTCATATGGATTAGGACATCCTAGTTTTTGTAAGTAATTTTCTAGAAATGTAAAGCATGATTTCTATTACCATAGTATTTCTTGATTGCTATTACGATGGGTGGCCACAAGTCCTATTAAAACCAGTTAACATATGTTCCATGCTTATGCACATGTGATTTACTAGCTTTTATTTGTTCTTCATCTAACTTTTGATTGATTTCTTAATGTGCTTCCAAAATTACTTTGAATTTTTTAGGTCAACCAACTGAATGTTTATGCATTACACATTAGGTATTTATTTTGTGCTACCTTCTCCAAAAAATTAAGTTCATGCTCTACATTACTTTGGTGTTCACTTTTTGTGATATGTTTAAATAACCTTATTAATGTCTTTTGATGTTTTGTTGAATACCCATCTAGGCACTAAACTAACAATAAGTTCTTTTCATTCAATCTCTTTTCATTTTTTCCAGCCCTAAATATAAGAAGTTTTTACAAATGTATGTTTTATAAAAACAAGTTAACAAGAGTATTCCATCTTTTTCACTCACATGCATCACTATACCTTTAGCCCTTCAATGCAAACTATTAAACAAAAATAGGTAGCAAGAATGCTTGAAGTTCTTTTCATGTTCACTTCCCATTTCTATCTAAACATTTCCATACTCCTAAACATAATATGATAATAGTTATTCAACGGAAATTGCCTTTGCATTGCAAATTGCTCTAACAACATAATCATAAATAAACTCCAAAATGATTATAAGTGCATCAATATTGCACCCTATGGTTGTTAGCTTATTTAAGTTTTACTATTATTTTATTTTCTTTTAAGCTACTAGGTTCTTGCCCGTGCCATCCATTAGAACTTACCACATACCCAATGGTTTGGGATTTCTTGACATGCTACCTTATTACCTTGCTTTTATGTGTGGACATTTTGTTATTTCATGATGTCCTTCATTTTGTGTACCAAGTAGCCCCTACAACACTTGCTACTTCAAACTAAATTACTTACACAAGTATACACAACAACAAACACATACTAACACACATACATAGAATCCTTATGAAATTCCCATTTATTATGTTTCTTACATAGTTGGAATGCTTACTTCTCAAAATGGCAGACCTTGAACTACTAAAATTCTTACATTTTATACAAGTCTTTCCTAACAGTTTTAACTAATTCAATTGCTTGACTATTTCACTAGTTTAACCATTATTTGATTTGTAGCAAAACAACCCAAAGGCCCTAAATAGCCAACTTGGTTGGAATGTTAGGTTAATTAGCTTATTTTAGCTAGTTAGGTTGGTTGTCAACTTCTTGTCTATTAGCTTACAACATTGGCTTGTAATAACCACAACTTGCTACATTATGCCCTACTATCACCTTGGACTCTCACTCAATTTCCTTACCTTGACTTTCCTTAAACTTCAACAATCTGCATTATTACTTCCTTCTGAGCGCAATATTCCCTTTACTTATCAATGGCATATGTTAAAAACCCTATACCATGAAATCTATAAAAGAAAAGGTACAAAAAATCTTAAATTTCAAAATCTATAACTAAACAAGTACAAAAAACCCTAAATCAAAAAATTTGTAACAAAAAAATACCAAGAAACTTGATTGATCTTGGATGATTTTCATCTTTGTCAAAATGTTAAAAAATTATTTGATATTTTTGATGAAAAGATGAATAATTTTTTAAAATGTCAAATTGATTTTTTTTAATTAATTAAATATTCGACAGTTGACTATCAAATTGGCCAAAGTACCATGATATCCTTATCCAACATATTTCCCAAAAAAATGATATATGCCCAACATTGCTTTAGACCAAAGTGGGGTAGGTATTAAAAATTGCACCAAACCTTCACTAGGTATCAAAATTAATAACCATGGTTATCAAAAAGTTAAATACACAATTTATGATATATAATCGCAATTATCAAAAAATAAAATACTAGACTATTATATATAACTATAGTTCTCACTTTTTAAAAAATATATAATATGCATTTAAAAAACATCTAGTCTTTGTTGGTTCTTTCATGAAACCCAATGAATCTTTGAAGTTTTTGAAATACACAAAACTAGTGGTTTTTTAATTTAATTTTTTTCAAGTACTTCAAACTAGGAGTTTTTTAATTTTGAAAATTTTCAAATACCCAAATTGATGGTTTTTGTGATTCTAAAAAATTTCAAATACCCAAAACCAACAAGTGTTACAAAAATCAAATGCCCACCCCACATTATTCTAAACCAACGTTGCCAAGTGTTTATATTTAAGCAAGGTAAGGTCAAGTTATATATATCAAGTTTTATGGTCTCCATATTGAAGGTTTCGAGTTTTCTTAAAACCACCATTGAAACCTAACTTAAAAATTGGCATCTTTTCAAAATTAGATTAGAACTTGAACTAAGGATACTACCCTATTTTAAACAAGTTCCAATTTTTTAGGTATATAAGTACAATTTCATTTTAAAAAACATTTGGCCCTATAGTTTAGGCAAGTTATTAGATTTGATTGATTGTACATAATTAATATGACATAATTTTTATTTTGAACCATGTGCATTGTTGAACAAACTAACATTTACACAAAAAAAATTTACTTTGATGTGTTTAATTGAGATGGAACCAAACCTTGTCTTAAACTGAACCAACTTTAATTTCTTTGTGAAAAAGATCAAAACTAGAAATTATAGGAATCCAAAAGTTGATTTCAAGACTAGACCAAAGGTTTTTTTTTTGAAATCAAGAACTAAACAAATTAATTTAGACTCCTATCCTTATAAGAGGGCAAATGTTAAACATAATAAAAACATTTGTAACTCACAAGGTTAAGGATAAAACCAATTATAAACAACAAATGTAACTATCCTTACAAGTGCATTATTGTGTTCCTCTTGACTAGCCTCCTCTACAAAAATGTAGTGGAATGATTAGTTATGTAAACAATTAGTGAATATATTGCTCAACAATGTATCTAAGGTGAAATTTTATGAACTTCCTTCAAAGCAAAATAAGTGAACTTACACTTTTCATCACTATGCCTTTGCAAGTCACTTCATTAGTTTTAAATCATCCTAAGAAAGTAATAATGTGGCCCTCAAATGCTATATACATTTCATGTGCCTAGTTCTTTTCAAAATTCACGTTCATTTTCCATCACATCCACCAAGGTACACAAAATTCCTCACAATCAAGAATCATCATCAAGCAAAATTGATTTTTAACCATCTTTGCTCTATCTTTACACCTAATAATTGCCTTTTGTTTCCCAAGAAAATATGTCTTAAGAATTAAGAAACCAACCAAGAAAAGTTAAGATACTAAAAGATCAAGTGTAGCAATATCTAATAAGCCATGATTACAATTTGGTTCCAACTTAATTTCAATATTCAACCATATTTAGTGTTAGTAACAAAATTTAATATCTTGAGAAGCTTCCAAAACTTTCCATTTGCAATGTTTGCTTGAACTATATTATGTTGTTACACATTTCACTCATCTCTTTAATAATTGACATCCCCACCACATAAATTTCTTGTGGTACTTCATCATGGTGTGGTTGCAAATTAAGGTGACTCACTTTTTGCATCATAATGTAATTTTTTTCAAAGTGTAATGCATTAACATATCATTAACATGCCATAAAATCATCAATATGTCAAATTTGCAATTGCATTACAATCGTCAACTTGAATATAAAAACATATATAATAAAAAAAATACAAAAAAGTACACCAAATATAATTTAATGACGTTTTGAGGTTCAACTTTATGGATTAGTTCCATAACTACACTTTTATATGAATGCAGTTTTGTCTATCACTTTTATTCACAACATTGTGCTAGGACTTAGGATAGGATATATTAAAGAAAATACATTAATACATACATTTTGCTAAAAACTCCTTGACCAAAAAGAACTTTAAGGACTTTTGAAGGATTTGAAATGGGCTTTATTTTCAAAAGTCCATATTATAATCATTTTTTCATGTATTTCTTTTTCCCTAACATGTTATGTTAAAAAAGGTCTAATTAAGATTTTGTTCACATGGACTTTATTAATTCATTAACCATTGTCTAATCTCCCACTTCACTAATTATACCACATTAATAAACTACCATTTTTAACAACATCAAATGGATTTTTATGGAGTGTTTTATCCACCAAAATGAGTCATCTTAACTTACAACCAGTTGGTATTAAACATCATTCATTGATTGTCAAAGATCTTTCCAAATACACAATGCCATTTTCCTCAAAAATTCAAATCCTAAGAGTATGTGCAAATGTATAATGCCATGATATTCAAGACACAATTATTGTTATGAGCCCATTTATATTCACATGTTCTTATCAACCCATTGTTATTTGTAATGAAAAAAAACATAAGCTTTAATATTATACCAAGTTTGCACCTTGTTCAATAAAACCAAATCCCATAGTGTAAATGTTATCATGACTATGATAGTAACACAACATTCAAATGCCCAACTACTTGATGATGTTTCAATTTGATCATTACATGTAATCCATTCTTACATCCATTAAAGTTATAATGAACTAGATGCAATTTCAAATATCTATTACTACCTTCTACTTTTCAAATCAATCACAAGGGAAATGAACACATGTGGATCATAATTTGTTTTCATTTTTTTACCAAGCTATACAAATTTTCAATTATTCCACCTTCCTTGGTTTGGACATAAAATATCCATGGATGTCATGGGACCCCGCCTTTGACAATGTTACAAAATGTTTTTGTTTAACCATGTTCGCATTTCATTTTTGAATCATATAGCTAATAGCAACAAGACTAACATCTTTTACATTTCACATTCACATCAAGGTGATCTTCTATTGGTTTTGTTGGTGTGTCAAATACATTGATCAACAAATTTCTTTATAAAATACTACTTATAGTGAAAATTGAATCATTTTTATACATATGAGTTTTTCGTAAATTCAAAAAAACACAACACTAAAACCTTAAGTGTGGTCCAAACCCAAATGAAATTCAAAAAAATATTTGCAAAAGAAAACATTGGCCTTCAATGAGGGGTGAAACTCAAAAATGCACCATTTTTTTTATTAAATTAAGTTTCATCTTGTTTTGACCCCTTCTTTCTTTTTTCCTAAGTGTCTCCATTACTATTACATGTATTTTCATTGTTCCTACCTGTACAACTACCATAATTACTTTGAACCTTGTGCATTAAATGCTGAATTTCAGCATTTCATACCCAAACTTAATAAAATTTGCAAGCCTTGTTCAAAGAGGGGATAATGTGCCAAAAAAGGTGCAGGAACAAGGTGAAGATAAGGTGACTTTAAGGAAAATTCTATATTAAATTATTTCAAACAATTTTTTCATGATTAGTTGTCATTTACAACAAGTTTGTTTACTAAGGTTTTTAGATAAAATCATAAATTTTAACTTTAGATTCATTTTTATCAATGACTAGGTATGGATCATAAAGAGTCAAATATTAGGTCATGATTTGCCACTTTGTTTGGCATTAGCCTTAAAAGTTAACATTATCCCTAATGTTTGAGTTGAAAATATCAAATTAAGTTGGCATGTGTGGGAGAACCAAAGTTAAGGAAAGACATCTAAGAGGTGAGCTATCATGAAAAATTGGCCAAGCAAAAGATGTAGAGTTGTGAAAATGGGTCAAGTCACATTTTCATTTGCAAAAATGACTACTTTGGTATGAAAAGAATATACTGTATGGTCCAAAGGAAGGCCTAATTGACAAAATTTTGAAAGAGTGTCCAAATGGATTACTTGGGGACATAATAATACAAAAAATACCATAACACATTTGGAAAGGAATTATTATTGACCCAACTTGAAGTATGGCACCAAAGAATGTTGCAAAATTTGTTTGAGACGTTAGTAAAGTAGAATAATTTTTAAAAAAGTAAACAAGATTGGTGTGACAACTTCCAAAATTGTAGATGGGCTTTAGCAAAATGTGTTTATGGAATTCATAGTGAATTTTCCACCTTCAAAAGGGTTGATGAGATTATTGTAATTATGGATAGGTTCAACAACATGGTTCATTTCATTCCAATTATGGACAATACCACAACCTAAAAAACAAGAAAATTATTTTTCTTAAATGTGTTCAAGCATCATGACTTTCCAAAGGTCATTTTGTCTTATTAGGCCCCAAAATTTATGAGAAAATCTTGGTGAACTTTCTAGAAAATGATGGGGTCAAAATGACTTGTAAATATTTTAAACCCCAAATTGAAGGGCATGTAGGGTGGAACATTATGCAATATCTTTTAAATGAATAAAAAAAATACAATTTATGTATATGATTTTTCTAACCCAACTTCATTAAATTGTTCTTTCATTAAACATTTCTCTCTAAGTTTCAAATTTTAAAAAATAGTATTGTAAACAAACTAAATTGGTAAACATACAACCCAACACATGTTGAAAATATAAACTACAAAGTTCAAGCCAACTAGTTAAATCATCAATAAAAAATTAAGAGAATTTCCATTGCATGCCCCTACTTGTGCCTACAATAACGACCATCACAAATAAGTGATGTTGTGATCCCCATCACAACACCTACCATTCCTTCACCAAATTTTCACCAACCTTGCTAGATTTTTCACCCCATTTTAACCACAACTATCCTTATATTTTTTTCACCACATGTCCATTCATGTGGTTTTGTCAACAATATGTGCAATGAAGTTATTTGGCACACTTATAATGTCATTAGGTCAGTTGTTACAAGGGGCCACACAAGTGCAAGCAAGATTTTTTAAAAAAAACTTTAAGATAATAAGAACTTCTAACCAACCTCCTTGCACAAACCTCCCCATAAACTTTTGTCCAAGCTACAAGTTGCAAATTATGACTCAAGTTCTGCAAACTTCTATTTATGCAACTTCCTTGGACACTCACTACCTTTATGTCACACAATATCCTTCGAGTTGCACAAGTTATTCAAACTACATGTTCATTGCATTTTTTTCTCACAACCTCCCTCGTGTTGTGCAAACTATGCATTCATTCATTACTTTTTGTAATTGGAGGGAGACTCCTTAAATGGGTCTTTTAACTCAAGTTGTGGTAATGCAAATTGAACAATAGATGCAATGATTTTTAGTGAAACTACCTCATTAATTAGTTAGATGGTTTGACAGGTTATATTGTGTTCATGTGATGGGGTAATGTAGAGACTTGTCATCATTTTTAGATGACAAACCTTCGCGGAACTCATCGACAACAATAGGCAGAATTTGACAAGGTTGCATAAAAAATAAATAATTTTATTAGACTTTTGGAATTTGGGTGAATTTAATTAAAATTTTTATGATAGGTTCAAGAAAAACATTATGGAATATTTCTTAGAACCCACCAAAAGCCAAGTAATTTTTCTTAAACTAGATTTGAAATCAACCAACAGAAAACACATTTTAAAATAAAGATATTCAAATTTTAAATGTTTGGTCTTTTGTAATTTAATAAAATGTTATTTGCAAGCCTTGGGGCACATGGTGGGTAACACAAAATCTATATATAATTTTTATCACACTTTTTTTATTTAGCTTACATAAGTGATAAGATAAGATGTTTGAATCTTGGCTTGCATGTTGAGCCCCAAAAAAGCACATAAATGACATTCCCATTTGTTTTTAATGCCAAAGTCAAAAATTTGATTATGTAAGTTATTGACCAATGTTGTGCATTTATATTTTTTTCACATATCCTTGGGTAAGGGTATATATATTTTCAATTTATTTATCCATTAAGCCAATGGGTCTTATTGTAACCAAAAAGAGAGAGTCCACAAAACCTCTACCTCTCTCATAAATCCACTTTGTTATAAGCTAAGTAACTCATCTCCTGTCAAGTAAGTAGTATTACAGCAGTCCTATTATGAGGTCCCACAACTTCTGACCCTCCATTCTCGGTTGGTTCCTAAAAATATGCACACCATCAACCTATCCTAAATCTACTACAGTAGTATCCCTTGGTTGCTGCTGGAACAATGGCATTCTTGTATTGTGAGTGCAAAATGTCAGTAGGGTCTAGCTTGAAGTCAGAGCTCTCAATGTTCATTCGGTTTGTGATGAGCTACTAATTCCCTTCTCCCCATTTTCCCCTTTCTACCTGGGTCAATGAACACAAATGCTTGTGCTAAGGCTTGACACAGATCAACTTCTGGGCTCTACTCGACATCTGAACCAGGTGCACCAAGTTGGTTTACAACTACTCAAGAAGGGGACAGAATTCTATGAAAAGCATGGATCTATGAATGCTTGCTGTAATCTCCTCCATCCTACTTCTTTGTCTCATTCACATTCTGCCCAGTCCCAAGGATACCCACAAAGAGGTTTCTAGCTCCCACTCAGGTGTTATGAACTACCCACTGGATAATCCAAGCAAGGTCTCCCCCACAACTTCTACAGATGAAGTTTCTATATGCCTCTAATTCTACAACTCAAATCACCTTTAAGCATCATCAGCCTTC
>Ga0209611_10008198_pt1 | contig 16456 bp, 9 predicted proteins | sample S1TSphgellanicum_3_FD_187693 | JGI IMG/M metagenome (GOLD analysis project Ga0209611, IMG submission 187693) | Host-associated microbial communities from peat moss isolated from Minnesota, USA - S1T2_Fc - Sphagnum magellanicum MG (SPAdes) (version 2) | ecosystem: Host-associated > Plants > Peat...
ACACAAAACTTAATCAAATGATCAAAACACATATCAAAATAAATTTTTAGTTAAAAGAAAAAATACAAAAGAAAGCATTGAGGAAAACATCTTTTTTTTTTTTTTGGTTAATTTTTTCAATTGTTTATTTTCACATAATGCACAAATAATGTTGTGAACATCACTTGTTGACTAACACTTTAAGTGAGTGCAAATCACAATGAAAAATAAAAAAATATGTGCATGCCCAAACATAGAAAATGCATGAAAAAAAATGCCCCATCAAAAATCACAATTGATATGATAAAAACACAACTCTACACAATTATAATATCTTTAATTTTATGGTCAACCTTCATTCTTGTTTTGTGTTTGAAACACATTTTCATTGAATCGTTTCATGCTTTCAGTTTTTCTCCTTTTTGTCTTTTATGCATATAACTCTCACATCATATTTATATAATTGCAAGAAACCACACAAATTTATATGATTTATGATCTATGAAACAAAAAGAAAAGAAAAGAAAAGATTAAGTACCATGCATAATATCAAAACAACTCCATCATCATTATTTCCACATGTTAAATGAAAAAAAACATTTATTCATTCTCACCTTTTGTATTAACATGTATTTATTTATTAACATTTTTTTTCAATAATGTCAACATATCCAATGAAACTTAATTAGACAAACACATTGTTCATATGTCAATGACATGAATTGTTGAAATAATCTTGATATAAATTAATTTCAGCCAAAAGGAGATGATAATATGATGAAATGTGTACCCATGCAATACCATTTTCATTTTTCACCAAGATTAAAAGCATTTGAAAAATAAGGAGAAAACAAATATCTTTGTGGAACAAGAATTTTTTTCAAATGTTTGTAAAATGAAAAATAATAATTCATTCCTATGTGAAGTTTAGGCATGAACAATATTGCAATCCAATTTGAATTGAATTTAGATTTAGTTGAATTGAATTCCAATTCAACTAAATTCAATTCAACAATTGGAGTAAAATTCAATTGAAGACAAATGGGATGCAAATTGATGAAAAAGGATTTCAAAACCTTCTTGTGAATATGGTGTTGGAAAATCAAAATAAAACACAAGTTTGAAATTACACCTTTCCATGTTTTTTTACTTGGGAATGGGCTAAGCAAATTCCAATTTGAAATTATTCAATGCACAATGATTTATAAAACCTAAAGTGGTCCTACCTAAACCAATTGTAAGGAATCATCATCATTAGAATTTTAAAATTAATAAAAAAAACTTTATAATCAATTAATAACTAGTGGGATAGTCAATGGCTATTAACCAATTATTTGATAACCTATCTTTATGCATAATTGATGGTTATTGCCCAACATAGTGATAACCTAACAAGACCCAAAGTTTTTTAATATTGATATTGATAATTTAACCAACACCCAAATTTTTCAACAAAAAAACCCTTCCTAGTGGTTATGAAAAAAATCAACCAACATTAGTATGGACTCGGTAACTAGCAGAACTGGCTAATTACTAGACATAACCAACTTTATGGGTGGTCAAGATGACTGATTCCAAGTTTTATGGATATTATCGGTCATTTGGTTTCTACATGAAATACCTTTGTATCCATGTACTCAATAAGTCATGAATGTAAAGTGGAAATTGCAAGTGGGTAATTGGATGTGTCATGTAATTCTAATGTAGATGTGTCCAATGAGGAAGACACACATCACTAAGATGCCCCATAAAAAGATGAATATGTATTATCATCCTCAATGAAAATCTTGACACTCATATTGGCTACAAATCATGAGTTGTAGGTCATAACCTTTGACCTACATTTCATTAGCAACCTATTAGTTAATACAGGGAACCGCCTTTTGGTTTTTAGTAGCTTAATTATTCCATAACCCCTCATTTTATGGATGAAAATGTCAAAATCACTCATTACATAGATGAAAAAAAACTCAATTTTCATTATGGATGGTTATGTTTGGTAACCAATGCCTTTTTATTCATAACCTCATCCATAACTGATTGTAAGGAACATCATGTTAACATGACAACAAATTAGTGGACAAGAGCTCCCTAGTCATATCAAATATCCTATTACCTTATGGCCTTTTTGTATTTCCTTAATTCTTTTCTACATCTTCATGGTTGATGGTTGGTTAAATTTCATAATTCAAATTTGTCTTTGTCCCGTACATGTAAGCTTAATGCTCTTGTACAATCAATTATGTCCTGTAATTGAGTTAAACTCGTCAATTGTTGTGAATAGTCTTGGCTTCACAAATAAGGTAGCCTATGCACTTTCATTAGTTATCCAGTCTACATTTGCCTTTCATTTTACATTTACCTTACACCCTGTAGTAACTGAACGACTTCAGCATAAATTAAATTATTTTTCATTTTGCAAAAAAATTGAAAATTATTTATTATTCATGCTAAATTTTCAATAAGACCTAAAGTTCAACTAGCAAGTTTGAATCGTAGACCTCAAAGTGTAGAGTCTTAAGACTGTGACAATCTAAGCACACTAGAAACTATTTCATAATCTTCAAAGGAATTCTATTTGTTATTTTCTATGAACATTAAAGTTATTCGGAAAGTAATCCTATGTTTCAGCCTGCCTTTGATCCTACTTGTCCTTCTCATCCTACGTTTTTCAACTATTTTGTAAAGTGCATAAAAGTCAGGACCAACCTTGAAAACAAAGGATATAGTCTTCAAAAGTTACTATTCTGGTCACTTTTTTAACCACACAACAGTCTACCTTTCTGGCCACAGGCCAAGGGCTACTACGGGGTGAAATAAGGTAATTGCACCTACTTAGTTATATATGGGCTATCAACCTAGCTAGCCATGGGTTTGAGTATGAGTTACCCAGGGAGTTATCAAGAGTTACCTAAGGAACTATTTAGGGGCTAACTAGTGATTTTTTATCTTAGGAGATACCTAGGGACTATTTTATGGGGAACTACATAAGGCTTGTTTAAGGAACTACCTAATGGCTTTTTAAAAGTTTAGGAATATTTATGGGGTTATTTATGGGGTTCTATAGGGGACTATTTAGGGGATACTTAAAGACTACCTAATGGCCTACCTTGGTTGGGATGCCCAAGGACTTTGTAAGTAAAGGGATACCTGGGGGGCTACTTATTTATGGACTTACAAAAGAGGTTATTTAAAGATTACATAGGGAGTTACTTAAGCAAATTTGACTTAGATGAAAGGGTACCTAGGGTCCTACATAGGACTTATCATAATGGCTATTAAAATCTTAGTTTAACATCATAATCAAAACCCTTAATCCTTATCCCCACTCATAATTAAACCCCTAATCAAAAGTGTTGTCCAAAATCTAAGTCTTCAACCTTGTGCAGAAAGGGTATCCATAACCTTTGCTTCAAACCGTATGTTTTGTCTTATGGGTGGGAACTATATAAATGGGAGCACCTTTCACTCATTTTTTTTCTCTTTCACTTCTCACTCAAGTTGAAAGATTTTTTCATTTGGAGATCATGGCTTCATCTTCAAACCATGGTTCTAGTTCTATGGGAGATAGTTGTAGTATTTGCAAATCAAATAGTTCTAGTTCTTCATCTTCAAGTGATGATGGGATGCAATAGATGTTTGCAAACTTGGATAAATAGAGCTAATGTGTTTTTGTAGTTGTAGTTGTTGTTGCCAACTCATCTAACATGTTCAATGCTAATGAGTTAGAAGAGGGCACATGTCATTTAATGGATTTAGGTGTGGGAGTTTGGAATGTGCTTGCTATTGTGTGAGCAACACCAAGGTTGTTCAAAATTTTAACCAACTTCATTTTGGTTGAGTTTGATGAGTTGGCGTTATTAGTGGCACCCATCATTGTGCACCATGCACAATTTATAGGTGAACATCACATTCAAGTTTTGGATTTAAGGTTAGCATTAAAAATTTTGTTTTGGCATTTTGGATTAGGGTTTTAAGGTTTAAATGTAGGGTTTGGATTAAGTTTTTGTTTTAGCACATTAAATTAAGGTTTTTGTTTTAGGGTTTAGGATTTAAGGTTTTAAGGGTTTGGATTACGGTTTTAGAATTTTGATTTAGGGTTTGGATCAAGTTTATATTTTAATGCTTTAGATTAAGGTTTTAGTTTTAGGGCCTTGAATTTAGGGTTTTGGATTTAAGGTTTGGATTAGGGCGTTTAAGGCTTTGTGCTTACATTAGAGTTTAGGGTTTAGATTTAGGGTTTGAATTAATTTTTTGTTTTAACATTTTAGATTGGGGTTTTAATTTTAAGGCCTTGGATGTAGGGTTTGAATTAGGGTGTAGAGTTTTGTGCTTTACATTAAAGTTTGAGGGTTTAGATTTAAGGTTTGCATTAAGTTCTTATTTTAACATTTTATATTAGGATTTTAGTTTTAGGGCTTTGGATTTAAGGTTTAAGGTTTAAATTTAGGGTTTGGATTAAGTTTTTGTTGTAATGCCTTCAATTAAGGTTTAGTCTTACAATTAAGAATTGGGATTTATAGGTGATCACCACATTTGGACTAAACATTCTTCAAAATTGACCCTGAAGCAACGCCTTTTGTAATTCATTTTGTATATGAAACATGATAATGTTTTCACGTACGATGCATTTGCATGGAATTGGTCAAAGACTGTAATTTGTGATGATGTCATCTTCATTGCATTTTACATTAATGATGTAATTGGAAATGAGATTTGATGGCCCACAATATAGGAGTGGGTTGTGTTGGGCATGAATTTGGCAGAATTCCAAGCTTGCATTGGGTTCAATGATGGCACGTTCATCAAGATTCACAAAGCATGGAATGATGGGGCCCACAAGGTTTGGTTCAATGGGCAAAAAAAGAATTATTCAATGAATAACACCATGGTTGTTGATCATCAAGGTTTATTCATTTACCTAGACTTTAGGTATTTAGGTTTTTACCATGATGTCACCATTTTGTGCCAATTTGATTTACATAAAAATTAACATCAATTCTTTTTACATGGTGATGAATATTTTGAATACTTCTTGAGAGATCATGGCTACTTAGGTGAAGAGATGTTCATCATGAAGAGGATTGGGACGTGTGAGATAGGTCCTAATGCTGACCAAGATGCTATTAGAGCCTACAACAAAATGCATGTTAAGTATATAGTGTGGGTGAAATGAGAGATTGGTGAATTGAAAAGGAAATGGAGATAATTAATGAAAAGGTTTGATTCCACAAAGCCAATGTGCATAGTTTTGTTCAAAGCTACAATTATATTGATAAATTTTCTGCATAGATGCCAAATGGACTTCACATTTGAAATCATAAATGAACAACTACCCAACCTTGTTGACCATGGGCGGGACAAAAAATTAATCTTACAGGTCTAAAATCTACTTAATTCTTGTTTTGAACTCCTCTTCATTATTGACTTTTAACTTCCTAACAATTTTTAGGTTGCTAATTTTAACCTTATTTGTTTTGCCAACAATAATTTGCATATGTGCTTACATCATAACTAGGCATTGTTTTGAATCCACTTCCATGGTGGATGCCATACGCTTAATGATTCATGACCGTTGCTACAGATATTCATTTTTTGTCTTTCACTTATTTGCTAAAACTAGAGTGGAAGTAGATGAGGGGCCTAAATTTACAACATGCTCAACTAATGGAGGATCTAAATCCATAGAAATGGATGTAGGAGCAAATAGAAGAACAAATCCCAAGAATAAGAAGTAAATGGGGTTGTTAAATTATTAGTACCATTAATCAAACTTTATCAACATTTCAAAACATTATGCATGGCATGCCCATTTGTTGATTTCAAGCATACCAACATTTCTTTGTTTTGCAAAACCACTATGTTCGATCCCTCCTCATTTAATGTTCTTGTTTTCAATTCTTACAATGTTTCCCACAACCTTTCTCTCAAGGTTGCCTTCTAAAAACTCTGATTATGGGTAGTCCAACTTATATGAAGCATAAATAGCCTTCCACATTGCATTAGGAACATGCATTGTGTATTTTAGGACTTGTCTTTGCTATAAATAGTAAAATGATGGTTATAGGCAACACACATGTTGCTTAAGTGAGTGGATTCCACAATGCCACAATTTCCTTTCTCCCACTGTGGTGCCTTTGACACATGCATACTTGGGAAGCTCTTTCCATGTTGAAAACCTTCTACCCCAACATAAACAAACTCATCCATATTTGAAAAACCTTCAAACTTCCACATCATTTTATTTCAATCTCTTTTTATTTGTGCCTTTCTATCTTTTTTTTTTTCCTCAATCTTTCTCTTTTTATCTCTCTACCTCTTTGTTTCTATTTCTGCCTTTCTTTGAATCTCTATTTTTTTCTCTTTATCTCTCTTTCTTTCTATGTACTTGTACAACAGCTTTCATACAAATATGTGTACATATACAAACATATAAATGTGTACATATATGTGTACATGTGCAACATAGTTGCACTTATATATACTTTTATAAAATTTGTGTACACATATTTCCCTTGTAAAAATTCAGTTACCATAAAAGGGTTTGACGGATTGGTGTGATAGACCGGTTTGATAGATCGAATGAAAGCTATGAGGACACCATTATTCACAAAAAGGCTTCCAATTTATAATTATTGATATTTCTGGTTAAAATTTGTTGGGCCAAACCTTGGAGAAATGGAAGTAAAATGGTACATAAAACAATCCTTGGTTTTTTAACAAAAGACTAATAAAATTATGAAACCCACAAAGGCTTCTAAGCACAAGAAGAAGCTTGCATATTAAGAATCATTGGATATGTTTTCCAATCACCCTTCAAGGCTTCAAGGATAAATAAATAAATTTAAATTTGGATGCACCTAAAAGGGCAAACTTTTTTTTAAAGAAAATACACAAGCCTATTGAGCTTATTGCATATATCAGTAATGGACATTCAAGGCTAGACCATACTTTGGTAAACTTTGCCCATAACATATCCCAAATGTTTATTTAGAGTGTTAGCATGGATGTTTGGTAGGAATATTAGTCACCAAATAAGGGGTTTGTTTAAAGAAAGCAATTAACACTATATTACATTCGGTTTGGTCCTTATAATACAAACCGAACATGGCATGTATTTTTTTTAAAAAATAGCCAAGGGTGCAAAATCAGGCAAATTGATATCCCTAGTTTAGATACATTTCCATATGGGATTTTTACATAGGGAATATTTTCTCCAATAATTTTTATAACCTTATAAATTGGAACTATTGAAGATATTATTTATGTATTGCCTGGGTAGTCTTAAATACCAATTAGCAAGGTTGGCATATTACAAAAATCTTTATGTGGGAAGAGGAGTGACCAGCAAGGATGTGTAGGGTAGAATTAGTTAATTTTTCCGATTGTTTATCATAGCTAACCATCACTTTTCATTTGTTTTTACCAAAAAACCCTAGGCAAGTACATTTACTAGAACCTATGTTCAAGTAGTCATAAGAAAGCAATTTATTCAAGCCTTTGTAAACTTCTACATTTGGTGGAGGGATTTGATTAAGGGCGTTGGTCTAGGCAATTTGAAACAAGGTCTTTGTAAAGCAAGGGGACAATGTGCACTTTTAGTCTTGCAAATTCTGGTTTTTGTAGTAAACAATTATGATATCCAAAGGTCTAGAGATCGATGAGCTCTTACCAGGTTTCACACACTACAATTGGCCAAGATGTCCAACAGTGAACATGTAACATTGTAAAGGGTTGGATGTATAATCTTTGTGTAAACTTGAGGGATTGAAAATGGAATAGGTGAATGGACCACCATATTGTGTGATGGTTTTTCTATGATTGGCTATTGAAGCACATTTTTTGCAAGTTTGTAGGACATCAATAACAAGTCAAAGCAACTCAACACCTAGTATTCATCATTATCTACTAACTTCATGTTTGTGGTTATGATGGGATGGGATTAAGTGAGGTTGGCTTTGTTTACAAGTCTTGTAAAAATGTTGCTGCAAGCAAAAGAAAATTGAGTTTGGAAGATAGTTGATTACATCCCCTTACCCTCCTTTGTTCCATAACAATTTTCTCGTAGATCTTTTATATTTTGGTAATATCATGACTCAATAGCAACCTTACATATGTTATTGTTGTAAGGCATGGATTTGGTGGCATAGTTCAAATTTAGTGATAACCAAGGATTACCACAAGTTACCACAAAATAAATTTTTTTGCTTTTTATTTTGTTGAAAAAATTTAAGATACAAGTTTTGGAAGAAAAGGCAAAGGCTAATTCTGTGTAGCAAAACAATCTACCTATTGGACAAATACTTCATAAAAAGATATGTTGTAAAGTTAATTTTTACACAATATGTATTGTGTGAAAATGCAAGGCTAATTTCAACAATGATCCTTTCGAATCCTCAAAAATGATATCCCGATTTTTGGACACCTACTATAAAAAGTTTCTTCTTTGATTTTTTGGTAAAGAAAACTTTGATTGATCAATAGGAATTGATCAAAAGATTTTTATCTTTCTCTTTGTGCCTCTTTGAGACTTTCCATTTTTTTTTTATCTCTATTTCTCTCTATCTCTATCTCTACTTTTGTTTTTTTTCCATCTTTTTTTCTTTTTGTCATTTTTTTCTTTTTTCTATTTGTTTCTCTATCTATGTGTGTGTCATGAATGGAAATGCCATGGGGTTCATTCATTTGATTGTTCATCCATGACTTGTAGTGAACTTGTACCTAATTCTTAGTTTAATATTAATTCATTGTTAGTTAGCTTCTAGTTAAGTTGTAGTTCACTTTTAATTAATTTCAGTTGATTCTTAATTCATTTTTAATTGATTTTCAGTTAATTTTTAGTTAAGTTTGAACTAAGTCCCAATTAAATTTTTGTTAAGTATGAATTAACTCCTAGTTAATTTTTAGTTAAATCATAGTTAATTCCTAGTTAATTCCGAGTCAACTTCGAGTTAAGTCCTAGTTAACTTTCAATTAATTTTTAGTTAACTCATAATCAACTTTTAATTAGGTTTTCAAGAAGTTTCTTTATTTGATGCACACATAAAAGTTTCCTTGAAAGTTTCTTTGAACTAGGTCCCCAAAGGGGTATAAATAGAAGTAGGACCCCTCATTTCCTTCAATTTGTTCAACATTAGTCTTAAACATGATCTTACACCATAGTTTTGCCAAGTTATTTTCATGAACTCATGTTTGCATATGTTAGCATAATAAAGATTTGTTTTCACACTTGTCTTGCACATCTTGTGTTCTTGTTCTTAGTTCTTGTGTTTTTGTTTTTGAATTGCATAATCTTGTTTTGTTCCTTGTTTAAAAGTTATATTTAGACCTTTCTTTTAACCTTTATTCTTGTGTATCTTCGTGTCATTGACATTCTATGCCTTCGAGTCTCTCCATCTTTTTTTTTTTTGTCTCTATCTTTTTGTGCTTCTATTTCTTTCCATTTTTCTCTATTTTTGTCTATTCTTTTTTTTTCTATTTTTTTTTTTTGTTTTTTTTTAAATATTCCCCCCCCCCCCCCCCCCTGTTTCATTTTCTTGTTCTTTAAAATTCCAAAAGATGAAGTTTGTCTTTTTATTTCCTTTATTTCCAATTTTTCCAAAAGATTTTTTTTCCTAATTTTTTCCAATTTAAAAAAAAAAATCCATAGACAATATGTGTTCATACCCACGTAATTCTTTTTAGGCTTGGTTTACATTTTTCAAATTTGCATTTTAATGTGTATCATGTGTTCAATGCATACTTTGAGTAACTAAAAAATTCCAATTTGTAACCAATGTCATTCAATTGTATCAAAATGCTACTACTTGGTGACTACAACAAGAAGAATTTACTAGTGAACACATGACATGGTGCCAAATGAAAAATATTTCTAAAAAAAGGTCTATTTAGGAAAGAGTAACATATATATCTTATTTGGGTTTCTTTAGTATAAATAATGGTGTAGAACTCATGTTTTCTATTTTCGAGACATTTTTAAAAAGTTTTGATAGATGTCATATTTGCATCAATACATACAAGTTTTGTCTTATTGTGATTGTAATCTCACATTTGTATCATGTTTGCATGTTTTGAATGTGAGCATGTTGCATTAATATTTTGTTAAATTTTTCCTAAAAATATGAGTTTGAAACATATTGCAATATTACATTATTGCATTAAAAAAATTCAATAAACATAAAGTTCAACTTGAAATACTTACATAGGTGTCACAAAATAAACATTAATTTTGTTAGCCCAATCTTGCAATACCCACATTTGAAGCATAAATAACCAATTGATTTTTTTGGATGATCGTGAAATACCCATATGTTGGGCATAAATTATGCATGTTCAATAAAAAAAAATGATGAAAAATTAAAAATAGAAGAAAAAAAGAATTAAATATGATTATAAAAGGTTATCTAGAACAAAAAAAGACAATGAAAATATAAAAGAAAAAAATTTAAAGAAATTAGATATATAAAAATTTAGAAGACAAATAAAAGGAATAATATAGAGAAATAATTTTAAAAATGAATAAAGATCCAAAAGAATAAAAAATATTTGCATTGTGGTCAAAAAATATTTAAAAATTATTGAAATGTATTTTATTTGAAATGGCCTTGTTTTCATGTGTGGCTATTGTATTTTACAATTAGATCTTCAATTATTTTAGCTTCTAACAATAACTACCAAAATATGCAATACTGATATGTGGGTCACAAAAGTGGATTGAATTTGCAATATTGACATGTGGGTCACAAAAGTGGATTGAATTTGCAATACTAACATGTGGGTCACAAAAGTGGATTGAATTTACAATATTGACATGTGGGTCACAAAAGTGGATTGAATTTGCAATACTCACATTCAAAACATCATATAAATGGTAGGTAGGTAGGTGGGTGGTTATGTAAGTAAATAAATAGGTGGATAAATAGGTAAATGGGTGACTAGGTGGATAAATAAACAAGTATGTAGGTAAATTCAAAAATAAATAATAGGTAGGTTGGTGGTTAGGTAAGTAGGTATGTACACAAATACAAAACAAGTTAGGTCTATAATGTAATTAGGTCAATAGGACAACTAGGTCAATAAGGTAGCCAAAAACATTTATTAAAAGATTTTGTCAAAAGAGTATGTTTTAGATTAATTCAAAAAGATATAAAAGTTTTTTCAAAAAGTACAAGTTTTTCCAATAGGTATAAATTTAGCCATGAAAAGATAAATTTTTTTTCCAAGAAATAGAGATTCAACCAAGAAAAGATAATTTTTTTGCCAACAGGTAAAAGTTTAAACATGAAGAAATGAAGGTTTTGTTAAGGTTTAGCCAGGAAGAATTAAAAGTTTCTTTCCAAGTGGTAGAAATTTCACCAAAAAGAAATAGAGGTTTTATTAAGAGCTAAAAGTTTAACCAAAAAAAGATAAAAGTTTTGCCATGGGGTAAAACTATAACCAAGAAAAGATAAAAGTTTTGCCAAGAGATAGAAGTTTAACCAAGAAGATTTTTAAAAATTTCCCAAGTGGTAAAGGTTGAACCAAAAAGAAATAGAAGTTCTATTAAAAGGTAAAAGTTAGCCAAAAATAGTTTTTAAAAACCAATAATTAAAGGTTTAACCAATAATAGATAAAGGTTTTGCCAACATGTAGCGATTTGGCCATGAAAAGATACAAGTTTTTTCAAGAGGTATAGGTTTAACCAAGAAGAGTTATAAGTTTTGCCAAAAGGTAAAGGTTTAACCAAGAAAATGTATAGTTTTTGTTGAAGGTTAAAAGTTTCGCTATGAAAAGCTATAAGTTTTATTAAGAAATGAAGGTCTAGTTAATAAAATATAAAGATTTTGCTAACATGTAGAAATTTAATTATGAAAAATTTATAAAATTATAATTCTTGGCTAAATTATGTAAAGATGAAATTTTAGCCAAAAAGAGTTAGAAGTTGTGCAAAAAGACAAAGGTTTAGCCAAAAAGATATAGAGGTTTTGATGAGAGATAAAGGTTTAGCCAAGAAAAATAAAAGTTTTATCAAAAAAAAAAAAAGATTTTCTTGAAAGATAAAGATTTAGCCAAGTAAAAATTTTACCAAGAAAAAAGTTTAGCCATGAAAAGATAAAGGGTGAGTAGGTAAGGGCAAGATATAGGTCAATAATGTAGTGTAGCTAAGTAAGTAAGGTAGCCAGGTTCAAAGGTAATATAGCCAGGGTTGAGAAAAAAACACACATCCCACCCCCTCCTCCCAAACCCAAAAAAAAGGGTCATAGTGTAATAAAAAAAAAAGGGTCCGAAAACACACTGCACACTGCCTGCCTTCAACGAACCCAGGCGTCCATGTTTTCTTGATCTATTTCACACAGTTCAGACCTTCGATCTCACACAACATACTAACTGCCTACTGACACTTGCAGACGAACATCACAAGATCAAAGACGTACAAGTGTCTTGCATTCCACACAACAACAGAGCAGGTTTTACAGTATTCATCTCCTGCCTCGCCCATTCACACAGATGCCAATGAGGGAAACTCTTTCATTACATTACAGACTATGTACATTCCCCGAAAGCATTAGCTCGCTTTTCCATCAAATGTTCACAAAAACACCAGATTCCCAGTGTTGTCTAGTATCTCTCTCTCCAATTCTTCTGCACTAGCTCGACCGACTACCAGGCGCAGCGAAAAGTTCTAGCATTCAGCCAAGCTATGCTCGCTCACCGAGCTTCTCCTTGCTCTCTCTCTACAAAGATCGCTTCTTCTGTCTCCTAATCCTCTCCAGATCAACTGATCATCCTCCCCTCAAATCCCTTTCCTCCTGGTAATTAAGCTACCCCAAAAGCTCCTTAGACTTCTGTTAGCTTCCTCTCGAAGCCTCTCGAACCTCCTGCCACTCCATTCCATCAGCTCCAACCGTTAGCCGCTATTGCTTGCTCCTCTCCATCAATTCGACACCATCTCTCCTCATAATTTCCAGCCGCCAAACTTCCTGGACCACTCAGCACACACCCAGCAAGCCATGCAACTCCATGCAATAGTTAATGGGGCGCCGTAATAAGATTACGGCTGATCAGGCAATCTAAACCTCAAGATCAGCCAGCGTTTAGCTTTGCGCAGTGACCTAATTTCGCACTACAATAGGTCAACAGCCCAAGAAAAGGTTGACTGTGGTACAATGTTAGTTAACGCAAGGTCAGGAACCGGATGAAGAAACGCAGCCCATCCTATGGACAGAACGGCCAACTGGTGCACTGGTGGGTGCTGGTTCACTCTAGCCTACAAGATGACCATAAACTATGTAGACGGGACTTTAAAGGGCAGGTTTTCTGTTCTTCAAAATGCCCTATACTGATTTTTCTTTTTCCCCATGATGCCTTGTTGGTAGTTGGTACCCACAAGATGCCCACCATGTATCTATCACCAAAAAAACAAATTTAATTCAATTGTTGCAGTGTGACTTTACATTGGGTCACGTTCTCAAATCAAGGCCTTCCCAAAATAAGTACCACTTGGCTCTGCCTTGCGGGGCAGGGGTGGGGGAGCTTCTTATGGGAACACCCAAAGGTAGGTGTCACTTTTATTTTATTCCAAATGGTATGTAAAAAATATATGTTTATAACTTAAATGTAAATAAGGTGCTTACAATTCACTATGAAACATATTTCAAATATGTTTTAATATGTTTCTATAGTATATCTAAAGTATATCATTATTTCATATCAAAAAATACCTTTATTTTAAATGCTTCCTAAAACATAGGAGGAATGCCCCTAGGGCATTACATATTTACCTCTTTTATGAAAATAATCATATTGCAAAACCATTACCATTGTTACTCACATAACATGTGTGCTTGGCATAATTATTTTTAGGTTATGTTCACTACTGATAATGCACATAAGTTGCAAGAAAACGAAAAAGAGTGTCACAACCAGGTAAGTTGACCAGAAAAGGAGAAAAACAAATATGGCAGAATCAGCACCAATTGCCAGTTCCTCCTCCCAATATGACCACAATAGGCCTATTTCAACCAACTTTTTTTTAATGATTATGTGTGTATTTTGGAATACCAAAAACTGACATAAACCAATAGTGTGTGTTTTGTTCAATAGTCATATTATATACTAAGAGGACCCAAAGGCAACCTCCACACATTAATGCCAAAATGGGTATATTATTATTATCTCCCTAAGATGAAACTTGAGTTTGCACCATCAAGTGAACTGAACCACTGTGTTCAATGCTAAAAGCCAGTCATTGAATGATAGGACCTCCAACCCATGGAGCTTCAACGTCAAATTTTTCCCAAAAAGTTTTGTAACTTATTTATAGTTGCTTTTGGGATGTCCTCAAGGGCACTAAATCTATCTTGTTCACTTGAAAGACGTCATGATACATTAGATGGATTAAACTTATTCCAAAATATGAGAAGCCTCCATTTCCACTATTTAACCTAAAAGTGGAATAGTGCAAACTTTGAATGTTCAAAGTTGAATGCAAAAGTTGGGTGTGTGCTCTTGGCAACTTATCCAATACAAATGGTGTTTCCCACATTGTGTTCTCTTGTATTTATTCCAAATATGTTGTATGGATAGGTTACTAAAATTGCGACTTCATTCTAGTCAAACCAAACACCATTCATATGGATAGATCCATAATGAAGACATATATGGAAAAGCCCCCACATGATTGCAATTTGCAATGTGAATATAGTGCAAATGGAAAGTTGGGTGCAAAACCAAAGTAGGTCAGCTCCCACATAACACATGAATTGTGGCCTTTCAACCCCAAAAAAAAAAGGTTTATTTATATTCCTTGTTTGTGGCCACTTTTGTGGTTTTAAATATTTTCAATGCCATTATATACATTTTACTTGTGTGTATCCAAATGGCATCACAAAAAAAAAAAATTCTTTTTCATTTTGTTACCAAACCTACTGGGAAAGATTTATTGTACACTTTTCTTATTCTATTATGTTTTTGTCCTAGATATCCTACATTTCTCATATAGTTTTGTTCTAATATTGCACAAACTTTTCTTCATATTCTTTTCATTTATCTTCTTTCTTCATTATGTCTATGATCTTTTTCTAATTATGTTCTGCAATCTTCAACATGACAGAAAAACTTCATTAACATAAAAAGATCTTAGATCAAAAGAAAATTATTGAGTGAATATCTCTTATTTATGCTTGGAAAAGAATTTGAAAAATAGTCATGAGACTTTCTCTATTCTGATTCTGAGCTCTATAAGCCTCTTTTCAAAAAAACAAAACTTCTTTGTTCTAAATCTACCTGGAACCACTTCTGTTTTAAATTTGCATATAACCTCTTGAACTATTCAAAAAACAAAACACAAATGTACATGACTATTATCTGACCAATAAACAATAAAAAATGATTAACTATCTGAAAATATTAATTAACAACTAACTTAGCCAAACTTGGCTAGTAACAAAATATGAAAAGAAAAAAATCGTTATGTATTTTTTTGTTACCTACTTGAACCATGTGTAGAAATCTGGAAAATTTTAAGAGATCCTTAAATTGCAATTTCGTTTGAATTTTTCAACTTCTTTTCAAATAGATGAATAATCAAATTTTTATTGCAAAATAAATTCACACAATAATAAAATTTCCAAAAAAATCAAATTAATTGTGTAATGGTTTATTATTGTACAACATTTTTTAATAATAAAAATATTATGCAATTTGAATTGAATGAGATTGACATTTTGGCAACATGGTTTTGAAAATATTTTGAGAGGCAAAAGATGGTATATGTACCACATAGGAAAACCACATATAAATAGCCTAAAGACCTCCCTACTCTCAAGTTAAATTCCATTTTGCATGGCATCCAATTACAACTTACTTTCCTATTAATGTTTTGACTCTTATTGTTAGGGGCAGGGTTGTCACAGCGTCTGCATTTGGCAATGCCCAAATGTTTTTGGGCAGTGACTAAAAACAAATTCACACAATTCAGTGATAAAAATTGGATTTTGATTCTAGCAACTGAAAACTCTTAGTTGCAAAAACCACTTTAACCAAAAAAAATTGATCTTACAAAAAAAATGGTCAACATTTGTCCTAATGGACAAAACTACCAATTCTGGATGGATGCTAACATGACAACACACACAAATTGATGACATCACATCCTTTTTGATAACCTTAGTTAGGATGGACAAATCTCCTAATTTAGCTAGCCTATTGGGTAGCTTGGTAATTTTCTAATTACTAGTGGAGGTTTACACATACAGTAGCCTCCCGCCTAAGTACGCAACTTGAACCTGGGAGGATTGTGCGTACTTAGCCAGTAGGTGTGCACTTTAGATGAATCACTTCCTACTAGTGGTAACCCATGCCTGCAAGGCACAGCACGGCACTGAAGGTTAGGGTTTCGAAATTCCCAGTTCCAATTTGGTTCGAGGAAATCCCATTTTCCAGGTCCAGTTCTTCAAAAGAAAAATTGAAATCTGGTTTTGGTTCCTAGTTTTGAAAA
>Ga0209611_10008199_pt1 | contig 16456 bp, 15 predicted proteins | sample S1TSphgellanicum_3_FD_187693 | JGI IMG/M metagenome (GOLD analysis project Ga0209611, IMG submission 187693) | Host-associated microbial communities from peat moss isolated from Minnesota, USA - S1T2_Fc - Sphagnum magellanicum MG (SPAdes) (version 2) | ecosystem: Host-associated > Plants > Peat...
GGCCGCCGCCCCTGGGGGTGCGGCCCTGGCGTATCAGGACGGCCCGCTGACCACCGCCCAGCCGGACCGCCCCCTGCCGCCGCCCTCGCCCGAGGTGCTGGCCGCGCGCGCCAAGCGGGCGCTGGCTCAGAAGGTGTACGACCTGATCGGTCCAGAGACGCTGTCCCCGACCACCCGCGCCTTGGCCGCGAGCCTCAGCGTCAAAATCGCAGGCGCCGTGACCAATAAGGACATCGCGCGCGCCAAGGCGATCATGGCCGCCGTCAATGACGGCCTGGACGACATCATGCCGAGCATTTCGGACGCCACAGTCACGCTCATGACGGCTGACTTCACCACCGATCAGCTCCAGGCGCTGCTAGACTTCTATCAGTCCCCAGCAGGCCAGGCGTCGCTGAAAATTCTGCCGCGCATCGCCAGCCAAGCTTCGACGCTCTCGCTCAAAATGACGCCCGAGATGATGATCACCATCCGCGACAGCTACTGCCGGCGGGTGAAATGTACGGCTCAGGAGCAGAGCGCCTTCACCGCCATCGCCCAGCGCGCCGCCGCGGCTACACAGACCTCAAAACTCACGCCATCGCCGGCGCCGACGGCGCCTTGATCAACTCTGGGCAGCGCCCAACGGTTTGAACAGGCGATCCAGGCGCAGAGCCGTCCAGGGGGCCAGCGGCGAAGCGTCCGGCTTCCAGGAGAACAGCACCAGATCGGCCCGTCCGACCAGGTCGTCGAAGGGGACGAAGCCCGCCCCATCTTCGGGCGTCATGTCGCGGTCCAGTTCGGGGTTCCAGGGACAGCTCGATTGGCCGGGACGGATCGCGCCGGGATCAAAGCGGCTGTCCAGAGAGTCGTCCCGATTATCGCCCATCATGAAGTAGCAGCCCTTTGGCACGACATAGACGCCCGTATTGCCCGCGGCTGTGTCCTGGCCGAAGCTCTTGACCACATAGGTTCTGCCGTTGGGCAGGGTCTCCTTGAAGCGCGTCACCTGCAGGGGAACGCCAAACGGGCTTTCGACCGAAGCGGCGACCGCACGCCGAGGCACGGCCACGCCATTGATGCGCAAGACGCCCTGCACGACCTGGATTCGGTCGCCCGGCAGGCCGACCAGCCGCTTGATGATGTCGGTCTTGCCGTCGCGAGGCTCCTTGAACACCACGATGTCGCCCCGCTGCGGCGCGCGCCCGAACACCCGGCCCTGCGGGAGCGGCGGATTGAACGGCAGGGAGTGACGGCTCCAGCCATAGGCGTATTTGGACACCACGATATAGTCGCCGACCTGCAAGGTCGGCTCCATCGATCCCGATGGGATCGTATAAGACTGGCAGAAGACCGTCCGCGGAACCAGAAAGATCGCGGCGGCGATCGCGACCGTCTTCAGCAGCTCAATCAGGTCGCGGGGTTGGAAGCCAGGCTTTGACATGGGCGGTTCGAGTCTCCTGCGGCGGTTTCGCGGCCATGATGACGCAAAACATCCGCGTCCGCCCGTTACGTTTGCGTAACGCGGGCGACGCCCCGCATGTGATCTTAGGGCGGCGTTGAGTCCGGTTCGATAACGGGGGGCGGCGACCGGCGGCGCACCCGCCAGACCAAGGCGCCGACAGCGGCCACAGCCGCCACGATCAGCGCCGCCAACACGATCTGTTTCAGCACCAAGCCGATGCAGGCCAGGACGATCCAGACCGGCAGCATCAAGATCGTGAGCCACCAGGGCTGACCGCTGATCCACTGCGAAAACACCGGGCCGACTCTCCGCCTCAACCGCCAAGCTTGTAGCGTGCCATGGGTCGCTAGCGGGCGCTAGGCGGGCTTTCGGGCCGACTTTGTCAAATCGCCCCCTTGTTTTGCAGACTTCCTCGGGCGAAGTCCCTGCCGATACGCTATTTTAGGATGCAAGGCCGGCCCGATGGACGCCCCGCAGACAGGAAAAGCCCCAAAAGAAGCCGACGGCCATAACAAGGCCCGCGAAGCCCGCCTCGCTCAGGCTTTGCGCGCCAACCTGCGCCGCCGCAAAGCGTCAGAGGCGCCGTCTGAGCCGCCCGCGGCCCAAGGCGCTCAGGAAGGGGCGGACTGAAGCAAATTCACTAAAGCCACGGTTTGGGAACGGTTCGGCTTGGCGTGCGCTGTTCGCGGAGCCTATATAGGTGAAATCTGGCGTCGCAGGGTCGTAAGGCTCGCGGCGGTCTTTGGGAGTTTATGATCATGGGTAGTCTCAGCCCGGTCCATTGGTTGCTTGTTATCATCGTGGTGGCGCTGGTGTTCGGCGGTCGCGGCAAGCTGTCGGGGCTTATGGGCGACGCCGCCAAGGGTATCCGCGCCTTCAAGGATGGCCTGAAGGACGACGCGCCGCCCGCCGCCCCCCCCGCCGCCTCGGCTCAGATCACCCCGCCGCCCCCGGTCGCCGCAGAGCGCCCGCGCGAAGATGTGCGTAGCTGACCAAGCGCGTAGAGAGAGCGAACGAGTTGGTTGCGTCGGTCGCTTGAGGAGCGGGACACGAGCTTATGTTTCTGGACGCCGGCGCTGAAGAAATCGCCTTGATTGCGGCGGTCGCCCTGATCGTGGTCGGGCCCAAGGACCTGCCGCCCCTGCTGCGCAAAGTCGGTCAGTTCACCGCCAAGATGCGCGGACTGGCGGCCGAATTCCGCTCCAGCTTCGACGAGCTGGCGCGGCAGTCCGAGCTCGACGAGCTGCGCAAGGAAGTCAATGCGCTGCGCACGGGCCAGTATATCGCCCCGGTCGCGAGCGAGATCGACGGCCATTTCGAAGCCCTGCACCGGGAATTCGGCGCCCCCCCGCCGCCGCCCTTGACGGTGGAGGGGATCGTCACGCCGGGATCGGACACGCCTCTGCAACTCGAAGGCCCCGCGGCGACTGAGGCCGCCGTCGAGCCGCCGCACCCGGCTGCGCCAACCGTCGCGCCCGAGGCCGTGGCGACGATGGCGGCGCCGTCCATCCTGCCGCCGCCCCCGATACATGCGCCCCCGGAGTCCGCGGGGTGAGCCAACCCGACGAGCACGAGATCGAGGCGTCCCGGGCGCCGCTCCTGGAACATCTGGTCGAACTTCGCAGCCGCCTGATCATCTGCGTCGCGGCGCTGGTGGTCGGCTTCCTGATCTGTTTCGCCTTCTCCATGCAGATCCTGGAGACCTTGATGCGCCCCTATACGATGGCGCAGGCGGTGTTCGACCAACAGACCCATAATGGCGGCCACTCCGGGCCGTTCGACCTCTTGTTCGCCATGTTGGGAATCGTCAAAGTCCCCAACGCCGTGGGAAAGTTCATCGCCACCGCGCCGATGGAGGTCTTTTTCGCCAAGCTGAAGATGTCGGGATTTGGCGCGATCGTCTTGACCTTCCCGATCATCGCCTGGCAGCTTTATCGGTTCGTGGCGCCTGGACTTTACAAGCGTGAGCGCGCCGCCTTTCTGCCGTTCCTGATCGCGGCGCCGGTTCTGTTCGTGCTTGGCGGCGCGCTGGTTTATTTCGTCATGCTGCCGATGGTCCTGTGGTTTTCACTCTCGCAGCAAATCCTGTCGTCGACCGTTCAAGTCACCTCCCAGCTCAAGGTGGAGGACTATCTGACGCTCGTCACCCACCTGCTGCTGGCGTTCGGGCTCTGCTTTCAGCTGCCGGTCGTCCTCTCGCTGGCGGGCCTGGCGGGCCTGGTGAATGGCAAGATGCTCGCCAAGGGGCGGCGCTACGCCATCGTAGGCATCGTCGTGGTCGCCGCCGTGGTGACGCCCCCGGATCCGATCAGCCAGTGCCTGTTGGCGATCCCGATCTACATGCTCTACGAAATCTCGATCTGGTGCGTCCGGGTGATCCAGCTGCGCCGCGATAAGGCTGAAGCGCTCGACGCCGCCGGCGCCTGACCGGGCCGATGACCAACGCCCTGTGGCGCCCCTACACCCAGATGCAAACGGCCTCGCCGCCGCTTGAGGCTGTGCGGACGCAAGGCGCTCACATTCATCTGGCCGATGGGCGGGTGCTGATCGACGGCGTGGCCTCCTGGTGGACCGCCTGCCACGGCTATAACCATCCTCATATCGCCGCCGCTGTGGCTGATCAGTTGGCGCAAATGCCCCACATCATGTTTGGCGGCTTCACCCATGCGCCGGCGGAGCGCCTCGCGGCCCGGCTGGCGACGCTGCTGCCGGGTGATCTGAATCATGTGTTCTTCAGCGACTCCGGCTCGGTCGCGGTCGAGGTGGCCCTGAAGATGACGGTGCAGCTTTGGCTCAATCGGGGCGTCGCCGGACGCACCAAGATCTTAAGCTTTCGCGGCGGCTACCATGGCGACACGCTCGGCGCGATGTCGGTCTGCGATCCGGATGAGGGCATGCACGCTCGCTTCGGCGCCTGGCTGCCGCCCCAGATATGCGCCGACCTGCCCCGCAACGCCGCTCAGGCTGCGGCGCTCGACGCGCTTCTGGCCGACCGGGGCTGCGAGCTGGCGGCGGTGATCGTAGAGCCCCTGGTGCAGGGCGCCGGCGGGATGCGGTTCCATGCGCCAGAGGTGCTGGCCGACCTGGCCAGGATCGTGCGTCGGCACGGCCTGCCCCTGATCGCCGACGAGGTCTTCACCGGCTTTGGCCGAACGGGAACCCTGTTCGCCTGCGAACAGGCCGGCGTCGTCCCAGATATCATCTGCCTGTCGAAGGCGCTCACAGGCGGCGCGATGACGCTCGCGGCGACCGTCGCGACGACCGAGGTATTCGAGGGCTTCCTCTCCGACGATCCCGCCTTCGCCCTGATGCACGGTCCGACCTTCATGGCCAATCCGCTGGCCTGCGCCGCCGCCAACGCCTCCCTCGACCTGTTCGAGACAGAGCCGCGCCTGGCCCAGGTCGCCCATATGGCGGAGCGCCTGGAAGCTGGCCTCGCCCCTTGCCGCAGCTTAGCCGGCGTCGTCGATGTACGGGTCTTGGGCGGCGTCGGCGTCGTCCAGCTCGCCCAGGCTCCGGATCGAGAAGCCCTGAAACGCGCCTTCATCGACCGCGGCGTCTGGGTTCGCCCGTTTGGCGACATCGTCTATCTCACGCCAGCCTTCATCCTGGGCGACGAAGGTTTGGCTCAGCTGACCGGCGCCGTGGAAGAGGTGATGAGGGCCTGACGACCGAGAACGGCTGGGGCGAGACAGCAACTTCACCGCCGCGGCGTCACACTTGAATATCTCGTATATGATCAAAAACAAAATCGACGAAATATTTACCCCATACCGCCATTGTAACGGGAGTTTGACAGTAAAGCAGGGCTTGAGACCATGACCCAGTCCACCACGTGCACGGGATGCCGAGACGGCGCCGGGTTCGATACGCCCATCACCATGGCGTTTCAGCCCATCGTCGATGTGAGCACCGGACGCGTGTTCGCCCACGAAGCCCTGGTGCGCGGCGCAGACGGCGCCGGCGCGTACGAAGTCCTCTCTCAGGTCAGCGAGGAAAATCGCTACGCCTTCGACCAGGCCTGCCGGGTGAAAGCGATCGAGATGGCGGCGGAGCTGGGCCTGGCCGGCCGGGGCGCCTATCTCTCGATCAACTTTTTGCCCGCCGCCGTGTACGAGCCCCGGGCCTGCATCCGCGCCACCCTGCTCGCGGCGATGCGGACCGGCTTCCCCCTGAACCATATCGTCTTCGAATTCACCGAGAGCGAGCGGCTAGACACCGCCCACGTCCTCAACATCTTGCGCACCTACCGCGCCATGGGCTTCAAGACCGCGCTAGACGATTTCGGCGCCGCCTTCGCCGGGGTGGGTCTCCTGTCAAAATTCCAGCCCGATATCGTCAAGCTCGACATGGGTCTGATCCGCGACATCGACCGCGACAAGACCAAGCGCATCATCGTCAAGAGCACGGTGGATATGCTGCGCGACCTGGATATCTTGGCCATCTGCGAAGGCATCGAACGGGTCGAGGAATATCAGACGCTGATGGACCTGGGCGTCACCTTGATGCAGGGCTACCTCTTCGCCCGCCCCGCCCTGGCCAGCCTCGCGGAGCCTAACTTGATGCATGGGGATCTGGCGATAAAGGTGGCGTGACAGTAGCTCTCAGCGCCGCGCCATCGACTTGGCCGTCCTTGCATCCACGCCCCACAACCCCTATGTAGCCGGGTTCTATCAAAGCGGTGTGAGGACAGTATGGCCCGGGTCACGGTCGAAGATTGCGTTGAGCGGGTTCCGAACCGCTTCAGCCTGGTGCTTTTGGCGGCCCATCGCGCCCGCGCCATTTCGACGGGGTCCGAAATCCTGGTCGATCGGGACAATGACAAGAATCCCGTGGTGGCGTTGCGCGAAATCGCTGACGACGCCGTAGAGCCCGAGAGCCTGCGTGAGACGCTGATCAACACGCTGCAGCGCGTCGATGAGCGGACCGAAGCTGAGGAAGAGGCCGAGACCCTGGCGCTCCTCGCCGATCCCCAGCACATGCATATGAGCGAGCAGGAACTGGTTCGCGCGCTGCAAAGCGACCGCGACGGCGGCCAGGAGGAGCGCTACTGACCCCGGAAGGGGCCAGCCTCGCACCCACCGATTCGGTTCGCGATCCAAACCTCGAACCGATACCCTCCCTTGCTCCTACATCGCCAGGGCCCAGCTCCCCGGTTCCGGGCGCACCCGCTCTTGGTCCAGACGTATCGACTTCGCCGGCCGCCGACGCCGCCAAGGCCCGACCGAAGTATCTTCGACAATATGAACTGATCGACCGGGTCAAGGCCTACGACAGGACGGCCGACGAAGCGGTTTTGAACCGCGCCTATGTCTATGCGATGCGGATGCACGGCGCCCAGATGCGGGCGTCCGGCGATCCCTATTTCGCCCATCCGATCGAAGTGGCCGGCATCTTGACCGACTATCGGCTCGACACAGCCACCATCGTGACCGCCCTCCTGCACGACGTCATCGAAGACACCTCCGCGACCAAGGCGGACATCGCCGAGCGCTTCGGCGAAGAGGTGGCGGATCTGGTCGAAGGAGTGACCAAGCTCTCCAAATTGGAGCTGCTGTCCGACCACGCACGCCAGGCGGAAAATCTGCGCCGGTTCATCCTGGCGATCTCCAAGGACGTTCGGGTGCTGCTGGTGAAGCTGGCGGACCGGCTGCACAATATGCGCACCCTGCACTTCATCGCCAAGCCCGAGAAGCGCGAGCGCATCGCTCGGGAAACGCTGGACATCTACGCCCCGCTCGCCCGGTCCATCGGCATGCATCGGATCACCACCGAGCTGGAGGAGCTGGCGTTCGAGCACCTGAATCCCACCGCTCGCAACGCCATCGTGCGACGGCTGGAGACCATGCGGGCCGAGCGGGGCGAAGCGGTGGCCCAGGTCTCCCAGGAGGTCGCGACGAGGCTGGTGGATGCGGGCGTGGTCGCCCGCGTCTACGGCCGCCAAAAGCAGCCCTATTCGATCTGGCGCAAGCTGCAACGCAAGTCCGTCGCCTTCTCCCAGCTGTCCGACGTCTACGCCTTTCGGGTGGTGGTGGAGAAGGAGGACGACTGCTACCGGGCGCTCGGCGTCATCCACCGCGCCTGGCCGATGGTGCCCGAGCGGTTCAAGGATTACATCTCCACGCCCAAGCGCAACAACTACCGCTCGCTGCACACTACCATCGTTGGCCCTAAGGCCATGCGGATCGAGATGCAGATCCGCACAGACGCCATGGACCGGGTCAACGAGGAGGGCGTCGCCGCCCACTGGCGCTACAAGGGCAAGACCTATGGCTTCGACGCCGCCGCCGCCGGCGCCGAGGGCGGCCGCGACCCGCTGATCAACCTGCGCCAGCTGGCCCAGATGCTGGAGCTGGGCGGCGATACGGAAGAGCTGGTCGAACACGCCAAGCTCGAGATGTTCCTGGACCAGGTGTTCGTCTTCACCCCCAAAGGCCAGCTGATCAGCCTGCCCAGGGGCGCCATGCCGCTGGATTTCGCCTACGCCGTCCACACCTCGGTGGGCGACACGACCGTCGGCGTGAAGATCAATGGCGAGCTCAAGCCGCTCCGCACGGGTCTGAACAATGGCGACGTGGTCGAGGTGGTGCGCGGGCCTAAACCCACCATCCCGCCCGATTGGCGCTCTTTGACCGTAACGGGGCGCGCCCGCTCCGCCATCCGCCGCCACATCCGTGCGACCGAGCGGGAGGAGTTTGTCCGCTTGGGGCGCGCGGCCATCGATCAGGCCTTCGCCCGCGCCGGCAAGGATCGCGCGGGCGTCTCGCTACGCCCCGCTCTGGACCGCTTCGCCCAGCCGGGGGAGGAAGAGCTGTTCGAACAGGTGGGGCGCGGGCGCATCACCCCGGTCCAACTGGTGGAAGCGGTCTTTCCGGGGCTGAAGCTTTCCGAACGCGAAGCGGCGGCGGCGCGCGCCCGTATCGAAAACGGCCGCGGCGCCCGTCTCTATGTCAGCGGCAGCGGCCTGACGCCGGGGGTCAGCCTGCATTTCGCCGAATGCTGCAGCCCGGTGCCCGGAGACCGCATCGTCGGCATCCTGCAGACCGGCGAGGAAGCCGGCGGCGAGGCCGCGAACGGGCGTGACCAGGAGGGCGGCGGTCTCAGCGTGCATACGATCGACTGCCCCCGTCTGGCCGAGTTCGAGGACCAGGAGGACGTCTGGCGCGACCTTTCCTGGACGCCCCAGGCGGAAACCAGCACCATCTCGCGCGGTCGCCTGACCGCAACGATCAAGAACGCCGTGGGCGTCCTGGGGCAAGCCTGCACCCTGATCGGCGAGGCCGGCGGCGACATCGCCAATCTGAAGATGCACCACCGCCGCTCCGACTTCCTCGACGTCGACTTCGACCTCGACGTCCGAGACGCCCGCCACCTCACCAACATCGTCGCGGCGCTGCGGGCCTGTCCCGCCGTGGAGGTCGTGGAGCGGGTAAAGGGCTGAGGTGGGTGGCGCGCCGGCGAACTCGCAGCCTGCCGTCGCTTCACAAACCACGATCCGCCAGCCTATCATCGGTCACAACCCGTGGGGGCTTATCAGCGCCCAACGGATGAATAGTTACCGTCTCATGCAGGTTCTTGTTCGATGTCAGCCTTAGGCGATGGACTGGCCGCCCCCTTGCGGATGCGGGTGGGCGATAACATGGGCCCGCGCGCGCGAAGTAAGCAGAGAACACGCGCGGCGATCATCGCCAGAAGCCTGAAACTGTTCAGCGCACGCGGCTACGATCTCGTTACGACACAGGAAATCGCTGACGACGTCGGCGTCACCCAACGGACCCTCTTTCGTTATTTTGAACGCAAGGACGCGATCATTTATGCGTCTGAATATAATTATGTCGCCCGTTTTGAAACTTATCTTGAACAGGCTTTCTTGGAGCTTGAGGATCCTTATGTCGCGATCCGCGCCGCTTTCAATCAACTCGCAGTCTACTTTTCCGAAAATCGACAAATAATCTGCCGAATCTATGCCATTATTCAAGTGTCCGAGCAACTAAAGACCCTGGAGCGCATGCACCAGACTCGGATTGACTGGCTTGTGGCCTGCGCCCTGGACGGCCGCGACATCTATCTTGGCCGAACCGCTCGACCGAGCGTACAGCCCACCCTTCCCTCCAGAATTACAGCCTCTGTACTGTTCGGCGCCATCCGGCCGACCCTTAGGGCCTGGCTCACGGGTGAGCTGAAAGGCGATCTGCGCAGCTACGCCGATATCGTCTGGGACAATATCCGCCCGATCTTCGAGGCGACGTCGACCTACGCCGCAACGGTGGCGACAGCCCTGAAGACGCTGGCGTCATCCCAGGACGAGATCGGCTCCTAGAGCGGGACAGATGGCGCCGCCCTCGGGTCAGGTTGAGATACAATCGTATTCCGCCCGTTAAATTAATGTCACGCCCCTCGGATATGTCAGCGACTGACAGATTGCGGCTCAGGTCGCCAGTCTGACTCAAACACCGTCTGCACGTGCGGACGGTCCAGGCGAGGCCTGGACCGCAGGTCGCATCGTGTCTCGATGTCAGGGGGCTGATATGAAAGACATTCTTGGCGCCAGCGTGTCGCTCTTGGCGCTCGCCTACGCCCATGCCGCCGCGGCGCAGCCATCGGCGACCGAACCGGGTCAAACGGCCGCGGCGCCGTCCAGCGACAAGTCCAAGCCGGTCTCCACCGCACGCGCCCAAGCGACCGCCCAGGGCGTGGATCAGGTGACTGAGCTGAATGAAGTGGTCGTCAAGGCCGAAAAGTTCGGCCGCACCCTGCAAAGCACGGCCACCAGCGTCGGCACCGTGACCGCGGCCGACATCCAGGCCCAAGCCATGCAAGAGGTTCGCGACGCCTACGAAGAGTTGCCCAATGTCGGTATCGCCGGCGCCAACAATAGGTTCGAAATCCGCGGCATCCCGTTTGATAACGTCTTGGGCGCCGGCTACGGCCAGCTCGGCACCCTCTACGTCGATGGCGTCCGGATGGCCGACAAGAGCACCCGGTTTGGCCCCGACCTGCTGTGGGACATCAGCTCGATCGACGTGCTGCGCGGCGCCCAATCGACGCTTCAGGGCCGCAACGCCCTGGCAGGCTCGATCTACATCAACTCCTTCGACCCGACCTATAGCTGGAGTGCGGCGGGCCGCGCCTTGGCGTCCAACGGCGGCGGCCAGGACGAGGCGATCGAGCTCGGCGGGCCGATCATAGATCAGGTCTTAGCCTTCCGCCTCACGGCCGAGCGTCACATCATGGACGGGTTCGTCTACGATCCCGTGCTGGGGCGCGACGTCGACTTCGCCAACGATGGGCAGTACCGCGCCAAGCTGCTGTTCCAGCCCACCCGCCAGCTGACCGTGCACGCGAGGGCCGTCTATTCCGACACCAAGCGCCGCGACGCCCCGTCCGACAATCGCGAGGTCGGAGCCAATGGCTATGAGGTGCTGAACACCACCCAGGGTCCGGGGTTCGAAACGGGCGTCACCGCACCCGGCGCGCCTTTGACCTATACGAGCTACGACAATGTGCTGGAGTACGACTCCACCCACACCTTCGGCTCCAACATTACGGTTGACTACAAGCCGATACGCGGCCTGACCCTGACCTCCACCTCGTCCTATCTCTATGTCGACAACTACAATGTGCGGGACGGCGACGAGGGCAATTTCGACTACACGGGCTATGCGGGATCGACGATCCCCATCGTCAACCCCTATCAGATCGGGGGCTTTGGGGCCTACACCGCCTCAGGCACGGTTCCCGTGAACCCGATCGACCTGCAGCAGGAAAAGTTCCACACCTTCGACCAGGAGTTCCGCGCCCGCTACGACAACGGCAGCTGGTTCCGCGGCCTGATCGGCGCCTACTACACTCACGAAGAGCGCGAAGAGACCAACTTCACCGAATATGTTTATACGGGAGTCCAGGCGCTCGCCGCCAGCACTGCGGAGGAGTTCAAGGTCCCGGCGTCGACCGCCAATCTGTTTGGCAGCTTCTACAGCAATGACGCGCCGCTCTACACCTTCAATGCCGAACCGGTAAATGTCGAAAACTTCGCCTTCTACACCGAAGACGAATTCGATCTGACCCGCCACCTCACGCTGGATTTAGGGGTGCGTTACGACCAGGAGCACAACGACTCCGGCGTCATCACCTCCGGCCAGGTCTTGGGCCTGGCCAACCCCACCACCTTGAGTAAAATCAGCCCGAGCCTTGGGCTCCTGGCCAGCGAGATCAACACGGCGCTGAACCCCTTCAGGAACGCCGAAGACTCAGCTTCCATGAACTTCCACGCGCTACTGCCCAAGGCCAGCCTGCGCTACAAGGTCAACGACGACCTCACAGTCGGCGGCGTGGTGCAGAAGGCCTATCGCGCGGGCGGCGTCAGCGTGAACGTGGTGCGCCAGCTCGTCACCGACCTCCAGCCCGAATACACCTGGAACTATGAGCTGTTTCTGCGCTCGACCGCGTTCGATAAGCGCCTGCGGTTCAACGCCAACATCTTCTACACCAACTGGTTCAACCAGCAGGTGGCGGTCGATTTGTCGAGCATCAGTCAGGATACGCTCGGTGTGAACGCCGGCCATTCCATCCTCTACGGCTATGAAGCGCAGCTGGACGGCGATCTGACGCCCAATATCACCCTTCACGCCGGGGTGGGGCACAGCCACACCGAGTTCCTGAGCTTTAAAGTCAATGTGCCCGAAAACGCCTCGGCGCTTGGCGTCAGCGTCGACCCTGACATCGACTCCGACCTGCGGGGCAAGGAATTCCCCTACGCGCCTCGCTACAACGGCGACATCGGCGGGACCTACCATAAGGGCGGCTTCTTCTTCGATCTGAACGGCAATTATCAGGGCACGAGCTACAGCGACGTCGCCAATACGCTCAAAGACGGCGCGCGCTTCCTGGTCAATTCGCGGACCGGCTACCACTGGGATAAGGCCACGGCCTATCTGTTCGTGCGCAACCTGTTCAACCGCACCTATGTGCAGGACGCCAATCTGACCAATCCGCTGCTGGGCGAGCCTCGCGTGTTCGGCGGCGCCGTCGAATACAAGTACTAGCCATGTCGCTGCAGACCTGGGCCTTGCTCGTCAAGCCGGCCGCGACCTCGGCCGTCTTCATCCTGGCCGGCCTCCTGATCCTGCTGGCGCTCGGCGGGGCGGCGCGGCGGGACCGAAAGGCGGGGGCGCAGACCCGCGTGCTAGGCGTGATCGTGGCCGCCGTCGGCTGTCTGGCCATGGGCGGCCTCTTCGCCTTCATCTTCACCTTTTACGCCCTCACGGTCTGACGCCATGTCACGCCTCTTACCGACGATCTGCCTGATCTTGGCTGTCATGGCGGGCGGCTCCCGCGCCTTCGCCTGGGACGAGGTGGTGCACGGGCGCCTGACCGAGGCCGCGATCGACGACGTGAAAACCCCGGAGCTGAAGGCGTTTCTGCTGTCCCATCGCGACGCCCTGATCTCGGGCGCCTGGTTCCCCGATTGGGGCCACGCCCTGAAGCCTCAAGGCGAGGCGGACCACAGCTTCTATCTCGACTCCGCCCACGACTATCTGCAGCGGCCGAGCGTTCGGGCGCAGGCCAACTATCCCGATCTCCTGGCCCACTACATGGGCGCCTACGCCCACGTCGTGGAGGATCGCGTCGTCGACTCCACCCTGAAGCGGCACGCAGCAGAGGTCGGCGAAGCGGGTCGCGACGATATGGAAAACGGCATGCTGGAGATCGCGGGCCAAGGCTGGCTGAAGCACGATTTCAAAGCCTATACGCCAAGCGCCGACCTGGACCGCATCTTCGCCGACGCCCACTATTTTCGCGACCCGCGCCTGAACTCAGGCAATTTCGACGCCAAGATGAGCCACGCCATGGCCAAGGGCGAAATTCAGAATAGCGAACTGAAACTGCTCTCCTTCCTGACGGTCAGCTATGAGCGCCGCGCCTATCCGTGGGGCGCGGTCAACATCGCCACGGCGCCCGGCGGCTTCGCCAGCAACGCCGCGGCGGTCGCGGCGGGATGGGAGGCGATCTGGAAAGAGGCGCACGGCCAGCCTGCGCCCTTCTTCGTCTACAGCATTCCGCAGAACGGCGGCGTGATCGCCAGCATCGACGCCAAGACCTCCTACGGCCGAATCACGATCGTCACGCGCCGCCGGTTCGACATGCGCGACCTGCCGCTGTCCGATGTGAAGCTGACCGACGCGCGGGGTCAGGCGATCCCCGTCAAGGTGCTGCCCTATATCGACGAGCCCAACCTCTATCCCTTTATCCCGACCGTCGGTCATGACCTGGACCTCGCCTTTCAGATCGAGGCGCTGAAAGACTTCGTCCCCGGACAGGCGTACCGGCTGACCATCGCGCCGGGTCCCTACGCGCCCACCGCCGGTCAGATCGAGACCCTCCAGCTCACCTTCACCGCTCCCATCCATCCGCTGTTCCAGCAGCGGATCCGCGCGCCCCGCCCCTGGGCCATGGGTATCTTCCTGTTCGTCTTTGCGGGCTCGATCGCCGGCATGGTCTTCGGCGCGCCTGATGTGATGCGTTTGGCGCTGACGCCGGCCTCCGAACGCGCGGCCGATCCAGCCTGGCTGCGCGCGACAAATGTCGGCTTCAAAGGCCTCGCCGTCGTCATCTTCGCTATCGCGGTTTGGTTGCTGCTCACCGACGGCGCCGTCTTCATCGAGTTCCTGCGCCGCCATCACTGAGCCGCCTCGCCCCCCTCTCTTTGTCGCCGTCTTTTCTCTGTCCAGCCCCCAAGGGTTCAGGAGCGCGTCATGTCAAAGTCTTGGACCCTCATCGGCGCCGCCGTCCTTGGCCTCTGCATGGCGACGACCGCCTATGCCTGCGATCTCGCCGCGCCCGACGCCAAGGCCGCCGGCCCCGGTTGCGCGCGGGCCTGGATGGATGTCCATCTGAAGCTGAACGATCTCCTGACGGTCGGCACGCACAATAGCTACAAGGCCGCCATCCCGCCCGCCGAAATGGCTGTGATCGCCCACACCTCGCCCAAGGCCGCCGCGGGGCTCGACTATAGTCACCGCCCCCTACCTGAGCAGCTCGACGCCGGCGCCCGCCAGCTGGAACTCGACGTGGTCTATGATCCCGACGGCGGACGCTACGCACATCCCCTGCTGCCGTCGCTCCTGGGCGAGACGCTGGACCCCGCCTATGTCGCGACCCTGCAAAAGCCTGGCTTCAAGGTCATGCACGTCCCCGACATCGATTTCCGCAGCGTCTGCACGACGTTTGTGGACTGTTTGACGCAGATCAGGACCTGGTCCCACGCCCACCCCGATCATGCCCCCATCCTGATCACCATCAACGCCAAGGACGACAACCCCACCCCCGGCGGGGTGAAGCCGCTGCCCTTTACGCCCAAGGCCTACGACGCGTTCGACGCCGAGGTGCGCTCTGTGTTCGCCCCATCGGACCTGATCACCCCCGACGACGTCCAGGGCGGCTACGCCACCTTGCGCGACGCGGTGCTGCACGACGGCTGGCCGACGCTCGCCAAAGCCAAGGGCAAGGTGCTGATCGTGTTGGACGAAACGCCGGAAAAAGTCGCAGTCTATCGCGGCGCGCGCCGGTCCCTCGAAGGCCGGGCGATGTTCATCAGCACCGACGAAGCCTCGCCCGCCGCCGCCATCCTGATCCTGAATGATCCCATTAAGGATGGACCGCGCATCTCCGCCGACGTCCGCGCCGGCTATCTGGTGCGTACACGGGCGGACGCCGACACCGTGGAGGCCCGTAAGAACGATACAACCCCGCGGGACGCAGCGCTGGCTAGCGGCGCCCAAGCGGTTTCGACCGATTATATGACGCCTGACCCCCGCTTTGCGGGCGGCTATCAGGTGAAACTGCCGGGCGGGGCGGCTGTGGTCTGCAACCCGCTTCGGGCCGCGACCGCCTGCGGCGGCCTGGCGGTCGAACGGGCGTCAGGCGACGCTGAGACGCGGGCCCAGACGCCAGAGTCCCGGACGCCAGAGTCCCAGGCGCCAGAGTCCCAGATGTCAGGCTCGCCCAGCGCCGCGGCCCAACTGTCGTCCTATCTGACGCCGGAAACCACACCGGACCCGACTCGCTATCTGCCCTCCCCGCCCCGGCCGGGCGGCCCGGAGGCGCAAGCCGACCGCGCGGTGTTCGACCAGACCCGCGCGCTGAAGGGCACGGCCCGTTGGACCATGGCGACCGACGACGTAAACTCTGGATTGCCGGATATGTACGCCCACTTCTCTTGCGCGCTTGGATTCAAGCTTACGCCGGCGATGGTTCCGGCGCTGAACCGCATCTTCCTGCGCGCCGCGGCGTCGGGCCAGGCGGTGGTGGACGGCCCCAAGCACGCGTTCGATCGGCCCCGGCCCTTCGTGGGCCACGACGCGCCCATCTGCGAGGCGCGCACCGCTCATCTGGAGCATCAGCCCGACTACCCCTCCGGCCACGCGACCGAGGGCTGGGCCTTCGCCCTGATCCTGACCGAGCTCGACCCCTCAAGAGCGACCGCCATCCTTGAGCGCGGCCGCGCCTATGGCGAAAGCCGAGTCGTCTGCGGCTCCCACACGGTCAGCGCCGTCCAAGCCGGGTTCGTCAACGGCGCCGCCTGGGTCGCAGCCCTCCACGGGTCAGCCGCCTTCAGAGCCGACATGGACGCCGCCCGCACCGAACTCGCCGCCGCGGCGAAATCCGCGCCGGCGGAAACCTGCCCGGCGGAGGCGACTTTGCTTACACCGTCGCCGTACTAGACCCGCCTTAGTGATGGACAGCGCCACTTCCTCTTCCGCTCATCCCGGTGAAGGATAGAGCTGAACCGGCCATTAGACAGCTGGCTTCAATGCCTTGGAAAACGGCTTAGGGAAGTACCATCCACCATGCCAAAGTTGTTCTCCGCCATATCCGCCTTCACGGTCGCAGCGTTCGTCTATGCGGACAGGGCCTGGCGCGGGGCGGGTACGGTACGAATTCGGCCCATCTATCTTGTTCTCGCGGCAGCCCTCGCCCTCGGCGGACTTGCGGCACTTGGAAGCCTCTTCC
>Ga0209611_10008202_pt1 | contig 16450 bp, 14 predicted proteins | sample S1TSphgellanicum_3_FD_187693 | JGI IMG/M metagenome (GOLD analysis project Ga0209611, IMG submission 187693) | Host-associated microbial communities from peat moss isolated from Minnesota, USA - S1T2_Fc - Sphagnum magellanicum MG (SPAdes) (version 2) | ecosystem: Host-associated > Plants > Peat...
TTCTACTAATGTTATCCATAATAAATGAGTTTTATAAATAATTATAAATGATTATGTTTATTAAATCTAAGTGACGTTAAATAATTATTTTTATAACATAGATTTGTATATTATATAATCTATATTCTTATATTAGAAAAAATTAATTAATTAAATTAATGTGACATTACTTTAAAATTATTGTAATTACTTCATATACAAATTAATTAGCATGTGCATAATTATTTTCTAATTGAACATAATTATTTACACTCTTTAATTTATAACTTCAAACCTGAATTAAAAATTTGGAAAAATTATAGTGTAGTTAAAATAATTATTTTACTGATTTTGATTTCACGAATTACTATACAATAATATTATCTTTAAAAAAATTGTGATTAATTATCTATGATAAATATTTTATAGTAATTTTACAATAATTATGAAAATTAATGTTATGTTTAACAAATTATTGTATTTATATTAATAATTACCAAGAGAAAAAAATTACTTGACCTATAATAATTTTTACAACAATAAATGTTATTATACAATAAGTAATGTAATTAGTTGAATAATATTTTTTAAGGAATTTGTGTAAGAATTTACTTTCTAATAATAATTGTTAATTCATTATTTATAATTTTAAAATAAGTATTTAAAATATTTAATTTTAAATTATAATCATTAAATTACTTTTACATTAATTTTATTATATATAGTTCAATCAGATTCTTAAAAAAATAAAATATTTAAAAATATTTTATTATTTATGAGTTATGTATTAATAATTTGTTGAATAACTGGATAGCTAGTTTGTTAAAATATTAAGAAGGTATTATTTATTTAAGTAATTGATAATGAATAATGAATATTTGTAGTGTATAATTTATAATTTAAGTATATGTAAATATAATCATTATGAATTAAATGATTATTTAACTATCTAGTACTTGAATTGTTTAAAAATCTAAAAACCTAAGAAAGTAAAGCATGAAGAAAGTTTTGGAGTTATAACTTAGTTTGTAAGGAAGTTGCAAACTTCAAAACTTATCCCATATTGTTTGTTCTCCATTCCTACTTTGAACACTATATAAACAAAAGGGTGTGCCTATCCAATTTCACAGTAGAAAATTTGTGCACATGGGATGAGCTAATTAAAAGGCTCAACCCAGAACAAAAAAACAAATAATGCACAATTCTAAAATACTTACCTCCCCAACCTACTTATCCATCTAGTTAGATAGGTACCTAGTTTGACCTACCCATCTAAGTTGGCCTATGTACCTACCTTCCTAAGTACCTACTTATATGAATAAGTATTTAGCCTAGGAAGGTAAAACCTACCTACTTACTTTATTACCTAAGTAGGTAGGTAGGTAGGTAGGTAGGTAAGGATTGTAGGCACCTATTTATGTACCTACTTTGGTACCTACCAACCTAATATTAATATTTTTATTAAATTTTTAATGCCATGTGGCATATTTATATTGGGCCACGTGTCATAATATAAGATCATCTAAATATTTGAATTGAACGTCTTAAATTATTTCAATATAATAATAATAATAATATAAATGATCATATATTGAGACATGTGGCAACACATGATTTGCCTTCAATTGTGACCAAAATAGTTGCATCTTAGTCGCATGTGACAATACATATACAATGGAGTCAAAGGATGAAATGTATTTGTTGACTTTTTCTTTCATACAATACTTTTTGTCATTTGCGACTAGTTTATCACGTGACTTGTCTTAGGCGACTAAAAGGATTTTAGTTGCAAAATGTTTCTTGCAACTAAAATTTAATCACAAAAAGCAATCGAAAATACATGTTTTTTTTCTAGTGGTTGCTACTAGTGTTACTCTTGGTGTTGCTGGAGGGAGCTTACGTTGTTACATTTTTGTTAATGAATAGAACAGGTTTCAAACCTCCACCCCTCCCCTTTTTTTCTCTTTCTTGCTTTTTTTCTTTTTCTCTCTCTCCTTCATGTGTAGAAATCTGCCTTTTTGTCGTGGAAGGTTTTGAAATTGTCAAGTTTTTAAAAAAAAATTTGATGGCAACACCCGCCATTGTTATAGAGCAGCTAAACACCACCTGCCATTGTTGGAGAATAATGTCACTACTGCGACGCGAGCTGTAGCATCACGGGCTTGTGATGTTGTCGCAACGTGAGCAGTAGTGCCGTGGGCTTGTAACGCTCCCATGACGCGAGTTGCAACATCACCATCGTTGCAGCGCCGCAACGTTGCGAGCTATAGCACCACCATCGTGGCAACGTTGTGTGTTGCAACATCACCATCGCGACAACGTTACACGTTGCAGTGTTGTGAATTATAGCACCGTAGCATAATGTTACAAGTTGTAACGTCGCAGAATAGCCATCATTGCAGCGCAGGGTTACAAGCTGTAGTGTTGTACTGTTGGAACGCAAGGTTACAAGTTATAATGCCGTAATGTTACAACGCAGGGTTATGAACTGCAGCGTTGCAGTGTCGCCATTACTACAGCGTCGCCATCATTATTGTGTCAAGACATCCGCTTGACGTCCAACTTCTGACGTCCAACATCTATTGACTTTCATGTAACGTCGGATGACGTTCGTTGCCGCCCACGAACTGCCATCCACAAACTTTTGTTTGACGTTCGTCGACTTTTGTCCAACTATGGTCCGATGTCCTGCAATTTACAATCATGCCATCATGCGTCCTATGTTTAGCCATCCTGCGTCTTATGTTCTACCATCCTATGTCCTATGTTCTGCCATCCTACATCTTGTCATTCTATTGTCCTACCTTTTCCATCCGACATCTGTTTGACTTCGTTCTGACCTTCGTTTGACATCTGTTTGACCTCCAACTGACGTTCGTTTGTCGCCGGTCATTCCTGATGACACACCCTATTCTTCAAATTGAATGTTGTGTTCGAACTTGGTAGCTAATGCTTTGTATTGTTACAAAACTTTGGGCATGGGACAACACCATGTCTTCGAATGATGAGAGCATTACCACTCAACCAAAACCCATGTATCAGCTACGAAGTAACACACAATCCTTTGAGCTGATTTCTTTAAGCTCACGATCTTCACGACGGTACCATCAAACATCTATAGCACCACCGTGATCTAGTACAACTCCTACCAGGAATTCAAGTTCAGGTTACACTACATCAACAGTACATTAGAGTCCATTTGGAAGGCTCATAAGTGGGGTACGCCTGTTGTCACACTGACTTTCACACCATCATTGTATATTCCATTACAAGCCGTTACCTCAACACCCATATACACCATGGAGGTCAACAGTTCCTTTAAGAGAATTGAGAAGTTCAACGGAAGGCCAGGTACTATTTCTTTAAGGGAATTTAAGGCAACTTTCTAAACTGTGGTCTGTGAATTAGAGCTCAAGTATGGCGCTAATTACACCAAGGCGTTCACATTCAAATAATTAGCCCATTATGTGCACTATGAGGCATTGGATGTGTATAAACAACATTCTCTAAGAATTTTGGGTGTCACCTAGATCCCTAATCCAATGTATGCCATAACTATTCCTAATGCCTTTCAAGCAGCACTTCAAGCTACCATTGCACATCATGAGACTATGCCCAATAATCTAGATTCGGTACCTACTTCAATAAACCATTCTCCTCAACAACTCATTGTTGCTACCGTAAACATTCCTCCCAACATCGATGCATAAGCTTTTACTGATCCAGTGGGGGAATTCTTTTGAGTTCTTCAACTGGAATTTTCGGTTAAGAGTTTTGAAAAAATTCTATAGCTTGCCACTTTCTTTCGGCAAAAGGATGAAACCCTCAAGATGTTCTACAAAAGGCTTCTCAAGCTTAAAGAGGATATTCAAAACATCACAGACTTGTAAGTTGCCCATTGATATCTTCGTTCATTAAAAGGTACTTGACACTCCATGTGCAGGTCTTGCAACGAGTTTTTGCAAAATTTGGAAACTCGTACATTTTGCTAGATGTGTACAACATTTCTGAAAAGTCGGAATTAGCTCATGCACACTATGAGGCTAATACTATGAGGCCTCCCTCACGTTCAAGGCCTCAACCTCCACTAGCTATGCCAACCAGATCATCACATTCTTCTTCAAAGGCTAAAACCGTGCACTCGGCTGCACCCATCCTACCTTTTTGCAACTACTGTGGCAATCCTGCCGATAAAGTAAGTGAGTGCAACATTCCTTTCGAGGATCTCTTTTATGATTATTGTGGGAAAGCGGGACATTGGAAAGTTGTTTGTTTTGTCAAGTTCCCGGAAAGGAGGCAACTCTGATTACCGTGGCAAAATCTGCCAACATCTTCTACTGTCTCTCAACCAAAAGCTAAGGCACCTCAACCTTCCACTCAAGCTTTGCCCACCAAAGGTAATTCCAGTAAGAAGGTTAAGAAGAAGGAGCACAATGTTAACAAGAGGGAGCTGCTTCAAGCCCATGCAATTCAAGTTCAGACTCTACAAAATGAACTCAAATCATTGAGGGCCCAGCTTGTTAATTTAAAAGGCAAGTCCTTCCAACCAACTAGTCATGCTTAACATGTATAAGGTTCAGGATCACAGGAAGGACCTCCTAGGTTGTTCTATGGCTTCCCACGTGATGCCATTGTTCGGGAATATGTTTCTTTCTAGCGCACACAATTGTAATCTCACACCAGAATTTACTACTTTTTTTTGCCCTTCCTATGTTGCAGCACAAGAGGCTAGTGTGGCATTTAGAGTTTTTGCCACTAGGCAGGTAATTCAAACTGATGGACTCGCATCTAGTTCAAATCCTATTACCAAGGTTAGAGGAGTTCAAGCAGTCATGTCACAATTTTTTCATCCTCTCAACATGAAAGAAGAACGCACCTTGTTGGCAAGGGGGGAGGAGACTACTACACCACAAGCTTAGGGCATCAAATTCCCATGTCCCAAGAGTTCATGTACATCGAGAAAACACACAATTTTCCACTGATCAGCTTTTGGAATGCCAACTTCAAATGCGTGAAGTGGTGTAAAAGCTTGTGAATACACCATTGTTTAGTTTTCAAGATTTGAAGCTAAGCACGAGGGACATAATTGCAATACTAGAGGATACCCTAAACACTACATCAAGTCCTTTACTAATCCCTGATCCACATGCTACAGAGGTCCCAACCAACACCTTGGAGAGACATTTGATTGGCTCTCATGTTATAGATGGCATTCGTAATCTAGTCACTAGTTCTAGCATGGCTAAATTAGTGGGCTTTCGTACCTTTCATTCTATGTTCACATATCAGAAGTTAATAACACCTCACTTATGGATTTATTATTCAACAAAGGTGTTGTGGATAACCATTCTCTCCACAAAGTCTTTCATTCATTTCCAAAGGTGGTGCCTAGTGAAAGAACTTCCATCGCCACCGGAGTTGCCATTATTGATAATACTGGGTCAACAATCCAAGTGGGAGGATGATATACACCTAGAATGGTACTTCTTGATACATGCACCCAACCAGTGATTCTTGGAGTTCAATTTGCCAAGAAAATGGGCATGTTTGACTCCAAATTACGGAAATATATGTGGTAGATTCACATCGCTAGTGGGAGCATAAAGGAGGTACTTAGGGAAAGCTCGGATTTGATTGCACTTAACTTCAATGAAGGTATAGATCAAGAGCTTTGCTTACAGGTCAAATGTTTAGTCACCAATGTCGCCAGTTATGATGTGCTCATTAGGCAAGAGGCCCTGTTTCCACCAAGTTTCATAATTGACAACTAGTTTGAGCATGCATACCACCGAGTGGATTGGGAGACTGATGGCCACCACATGGGATACATACCCCTTGATTTACATGGGAACCATAGTCCTATGGCTCACCATTGTATGCTCAAGGAAGCACACACTATTTCTTACATCCAATAAGCTAGCCACGAGTGGATAGAGAAAGATGAAGAGGAAATAACTTACGTCCAAGCTACTAAAAGCTTGAAGGTGGTTCCTACTGACATTCAACACGGACTAGAGGTTTTACAAAGGTTCAAAGTAGCCCTTGGTCAAAGCTCTATCTAGTTTTGAGAGCATGGAGAGCCATGGCAAACCGATTAAGCCAGTACTTTGTCAGCTAATCACATGGACACCACCTAAGGAAGGGATTACATTACTAGAGCTTTTTGGTGGTATTGGTACAAGTTTCGAAGCCTACTACAATCAGGGATGGTGGTTTGGAGGTATTTTTACATAGACATTGATCCTATTGCAAGGCAAGTGGTGGCATCAAGAATGATGGAATTCACAACTAGATTTCCACAACAATTTTCAACCACTGCATGGAAGGCCAATTTCACTTTCTTTCCCTCTAACATACAACTAATTCAAAAGAAGCATATGGAATTACTTGGCCTTATAGACCTCATCATTTCAGGTTAGTAGTGTCAAGGATTTTTTGTGGCTAGATTTGGAGAAGGCTTAAATGACACAAGATCCGGACTTTTCATGGACATGGTACGATTAATCACCTAGGTTCAATCCATTTTTCTTACGCTTAGTTATGTAATTGAGAACACCACTTATCAACTTGACCAAAGGGAGAAAGTCCGGGAGCACTACACACTGGTCAAGCATTACCTTGGAGAGCCCTCCTACTCGATGCGGCACAATGCGGTTCCTATGTGCACTGGTTATGTAATTGGTGAACCAATGTGGCACCATTCCCAATTTTGTAGCTGGCTTTGAGATACACCATTAGAGACCCCAACCTGTAGGTTTTTCACATATTGGATTATCAGAGCTCTTGCTAACCAGTTACAAGGTAAGAAAAAACCTCTTTAGTTTCCTGCGAACACAATAGGAAAACCAAGAGGTGCTTGGCCCACCTTTGTCTCCTTGCCAAGAGCACATGCCTTTCAAGGAGATGGATCAGGCCTAGTGTATCGTCATGCTTCAACCACTTGGGATGGACCAAGCCTAGAAGAAAGAAAAAGGGTTAGTTATGGGGTTCCAAGCTGGCACTATTAGTCACATTAAGATGACTAGATTGGAGCGTAACGCTCTACTAGGGAGAGGCATGGACCTGAACTCCCTTACATGGTTGTTAGTAACCTGTGTACTCTTTCAAATGTACACAACACCAACACTTATTCAATCAACTTACAAATATAGTGATGCGATCACATGGCAACCCGACCAAATACATTTACCTATCTTCAACATTCTACATTTCACTCTTAGTGTTAGGGGGGAGGAGGTACCATGTAATTTGACTCAAGTTGTGTCTGATACACCTAAAAGTACATCAACTTCTGGAGAAATAATTACAACCTTCTACGAATTTGCGTAGTTGGATAATGGAGAACCTAATACACCAGGTTCTTCAAACACACTTTCCAATTCCATTCCATGTGTTTCCAACTACCCTTTTGTTATGGGGAACTAACTCACAAAGAAGGAGAGAGACCAAGTCACAGACTTGTTAATTAAGTACAAAAATGTGTTCGCATTCTCAATGAAAGATTTAGGTAGGTGTAAGACCATGCAGTTCTCTATAGACCTTACAGATGAGACACCCGTTTATTGAAAGAGGCATAGGTTGAGCAAGCATGAATGGGAACTAGTAGATGAAAGATGCAAAGAGCTCCATGAAGCTAGTTTCATTCAACCATCACGTTCTGATTTCGCGACTACTATAATAATGCCAGCAAAGAAGGATTTAGCTGGATTATGGACTGAGAAAAGGATGTATGGGGATTATAGGCCTTTGAACCTAGTTACACCTCAAGATAGGTACCCCATGCCCATCCTTGAAGAACTGTTTGATAACATTGGAGATTCAAACATCTTCACAATTGTGAATCTGAGGCAAAGCTTCAACCGGATTGTGTTTGCTACGAAAGATTGCAAGAAAAAGGCATTCCATGGAAGTAACAAGTTGTGGAAATGGTTTGTGATGCCTTTTGGATTAAAGAATGCACCTGTTTTCTTTCAGTGAATCATGGACCAAGTTCTCAAAAGGGCAAATTTCTTAAAGTGCTACATAGATGACGTCCTAATGCATAACAAAGTATTGTTGCAACACATGGCTCATCTTGAGGAATTATTCAAGAGGTTCCACGAAATCAATATGAAGATCCATTTTAAAAAGTGTGAGTTTGTTGTCACCTCAGTAGTCTACCATGGACACAAAATTTTGCCAAATGGTATCATGGTTCATTAGGCCAAAGTAGTAGCCATTTTGGAGATGCCCAATCCTATTAATGTTCACATGTTGAGGAGCTTCATCGAACTATGTAATTACTATAGAATTTATGTCCAAGACTTTAACACTATTGCTCATCCTCTCTATGCATTGTTAAAGAAGGATGTTGCTTGGACATGGAGTGATGAGGCTCAGGAAGCTTTTAACACACTCAAGGAAAAGCTTTCAGAGTTCCCCATTTTGAGAAGACCTGATTTCAACAAGGTTTTCATTCTACACATTAACTAGAGTCTCTTGGTATTGGAGTTATTCTTGGCCAACTTGATGAAGAAGACAAGGAATATGTTATCGCCTATGCATTCCGAAGCAACAACAAGCCTGAGAGCAACTACTCTTCATACGAAGGGGAGTGCCTTGCTATTGTATGGGTCGTCATACATTTCAGGCCCTATTTTTATGGCACCAATTTCACTTTGTATACCAACCACTAGCCTATCAAGTGGTTGATGACCAACGATAAGCTTACTGGTAAGTTAACTCATTGGGCGCTTACACTTCAAGAGTATGAATTCAAGGTTATTCATCGACCTAGTATTACACATCAAAATGTGGATACCATGTCGCGGAGACCCCTCACTACCTCTAAAGATTTTTTAAAAGTCAAGCAAGATTTTGACCAAATTCCAACAGTACATGTATTTGATGCATTTAGTTATTTTGCATTATTGTAATGTAACCTGGTTGAACATCCCATTGTGGATATATGGGGGGATTTGGACATTTCGAGGTTTTTTCAGCATGGGGAATACCTTCCCCAAGTTACATCAAATCAATGGGATCGCATACAACAACAGTCCAAACGCTACTCATGGAGGGATAATCACTTCGTCCGATGCTTACCACAAGGTGATAAAGTGGTTCCACCACTACATGAACGACCTAATTTTATTCAAAAGGTACATTCGGAGCTTGGACACTTTAGAATTAAGGGTACTTATAACCTTTTCGCTCCTCATTACCATTGGAGAGGTACGTATGTTCAAGTCCGAGACGTCATTGTTAGGTGTGAACAATGTGATAGAATGAAAACTTCTTTCTCCTCTCAACAGTTCACACTTTCTCCACTCCTTATTCAAGGCATGTTCTATCATTGGTCATGTGATTTAGCTGGAGAGTTACCATAAACCTCCAGGGGTAATGTTTACATCACAATTATGATTGAGCATTTTTTAAAGTGGGTTGAGCTTGTTGCGCTACCGAACAAGTCATCACACAACACTAGTTAAGATTTTTTACAATAGGTTTTAAGTAGGTTTGGGGCTTGTGTTGAGTGCCTTACTAATCAAGGATTAGAATTTAGGGGAGAATTCCAAGACCTACTTGACCATGCTTTTATTGACCATCGTTAGACTTCAACAAATCATCCCCAAGCTGATGGCCTTGCAAAGAGGATGGTTCAAACGTGCAAAAAGGGACTTTGGAAAATTTGCCTCACTAAAAACAAAGAGGATTGGGACCTAGCCTTCCCTTACATCGCCATGGGTTATAGGATGTCCAAACATGCCTCTTTGTCTCATTTCTCTCCTTACTTTTTACTTTTTGGGAGACATCCCATTCCATCTTTTTCCATTGCTACTCAAATGGACCAAGTTATGGACTTGGACGCCCTAGCCATTTGGGCTAGGGTCATTGTAGAAAAGGGTGTTTTATCCAGGAAGGTTATGCCCATGGCCATGGAGAACTTGTCCATTGCACAACATTGAGACACCTTAGGTATGCACATACACAAGGTGGCAATTACAAACCTAAGGTGAGACAATTTGATGTTGGTGATTTTGTGTATCTTTAGTGGTAACCAAATGATACTCTAAACATTTCTTCCGGTCACACTATCTTGAGGATTAAGGTGATTAGGCCTTTAGGTGTGTTGGAATTAAAAGAAACTGATGACACAAGATTCGGGATCATTCCAAAAATTGTGCGCCTTGCTAGTTGCTGAATTTGGATCCTACCATCATAACATCAACTTGGATTCCTCCACTTATCCATGTCAGGTATGTCAAAGGACAGACGATGCTGATTAGATGCTACTTTGCGATAACTGTAATGGTGGATACCATCTCTTGTGCCTCAAGCTGGAACTCACTCAAGTTCCTGTCGACAATTAATATTGTTCATCATGTTCTCTTACAGCACCTTGATTCCTACTCAAACCATGCCACGCTTTTCTCGATTCAGGTCTTGGGGGATACATGATAATTTCATTTCAGCCTCCTCTTATGCATTGTATATATATATGTGCGTGCATATCTTTTTGGTTGATTAATTTATACCTTTGACTAGCTTTAGTCTTTTTGTTTAGTAGAATTTACTATGGGTTTACACCCTTACGACACCGTACGTCACAACACATTATAATGGGTTTTAACATTTCTCTTGTGGATTTGCTTAATGGTTGGGGTGGTCACTTGGAGGTTTTTACAATGGATTTGTTTAGTGGTTGGGTTGTGTGGCAAGTTTCCACTTATCAAACACGCGATATGTAATGATTTTGGACATTGATATTTTAATTATTTTAAAATATTATTATTCTTATCATGTTTGCTAGACATACAATCTATATACAATCATTGTGTGGTCAACATACAATCAAAATATAATTGTTAATATTAAGATTTGAATTTTGGTCTTTACAAAGAGCATTCAAGATTTTTGCCATCAAGGGACCATTTTACATTATAATAAAACATGTCAAAGATTACATATATTTAATTACATAGTTTATTTATTTTATTCTTCCCTTGGCCATTTGGTGCAATGGATTGATCCATGGAAATGTGTTAGTGATTCATTCACTTGGTTTGGTTCAACCATGGTTTATTTTGCTCATATTAGTTTAAGGGATTGTTCCACCCACTTGTTTTTGATATTTTTGTCCATTATGTTGTTCACCTTGGTTTAGGGGTTTCATCCATTTTTTCTTAGCAGTCTCGCCCATTGAGCTAAATTTGGGTGGATTGTGCTTTGGTGATTTAATACATTCTTTCTATTTTCATGGTTTAGTTCAATTTGGGTATTTTTTCATGTATGGCGGTTTCCGTTTCATGGTTCATGAGTGGTTCCATTTGGGTGGAAATGTAGTGGGGTCTTTTGTATGGTTTAGGCATGACCACACAATTGCGCAATCGTCTTTGTTTGTTCCACTTTGGGTGGTTTAAGGTCTCAATTTGGGATTTTGGGAACATGTTGAAAATCAATATCATATTTTCTAATGTGGCTTGTGCCATTGACTCAAGTGTGAACTTGTTTCAAAATAAGGGAACACATGAAAATTGTTTTGTAGGGTTTAAGATTTAAGGTTAAATTAAACTTTAAACCCTAGACCTATATCCAATTTTTGAAGAGTTAAATATGACATGCAAGTGTGACCACATCTTCAACTAGTTGAAACCTTTGGTTTTTGAATTTGTAATGACAAAAATCACTTAAAATTTGATATCTCTCACATCCTAAGTCCAAAACTTATGAAATAAATTTTATTAAATTTTGTTCATCAAGATTTTTCCAACAATTCCAAAGGCACATCCCAATTCTTCATACTTGAATTTAATGGTAGACCTTCAAGTTTGATTTATTTGAATTTTCAATGACAATAATCACTTAATATTTGATATATCCCCCATATTAAGTCCAAATGTTATGAAATATATTTCATTAAATCCTCATCCTCGAGATCTTTCCAACAACACCAAAAGTGCATTCCAATTCCTTTGAAATTTTCAGTTATGTTAATTTTCAATCAAAAAATCATTCAATATTCAAAAACATTTACACCATAGATCCAAATGTCATGAAACCAAGCCAATGCACTATGTCTTGTCAAAAGTTTTCCAAAGATATTAAAAACATGATGTGAAACACCCTGTTTTGATGGATATCATAGTTACAAAACAAAACAAACTACCTCACTTCATAGATAGAGGTTATGTACATTACTAAGAATGCATGTGTAAGGGATTCCCTATAATTTACAAATATGATATATATATATATATTCATTCATATGTTAGTATGGTTACTTTGGAATCAATGTAAAGGCACATTTTTATTTATTTGGGATTCATACTAATAAAAAATATTTTGTCCACATCCACCTTACTCCCATTGGGTTCCCAAATATACATAGACATGAATGCAATTTAATGGAAATTGATCGTTAAACATGCACTACAATGTAAATTCATAGTTGAATTCGCCTATCACATTATTGTGTGATGGTGTTTTCCACCCAACATCCAATTGGGTGGAAAGTTTTAGTGGAAATGGACACTATTTCCGATAATGATGTGCGTGGAAGGTGGGAGCCCTATTTGATTAAATTGAAATATCTACAAAAGATGTGTAATAATGTAATTATCGAAAAGAGGATTCATGAATCAAGGAGGAAAAAACATATGTATCTACCCACTAACCATTAGTTTTTTTTCATTTTTGTGATGTAACATGGGTGGCGATCCTTTGACAATGATTTAGTTTTAATGGCAACAAGTTTTGAAAAAAAATGTGGGGAAAAAAAAATGTTAGGAGAAAAACTATTTTAAATAGTAGAAATTTGGTGAAAGTTCTTTTGTGATTGCATGCATTCTAGCACCCTAAATTTCATGTCAGAACATAAGTGATGAATTGGAGTTGTAGACTTTATGGGTGTGACTCTCATAAACATAAGTAAGGATGAAAATTTGCATCAATTTGCCCAAAAAAAAACATTGTAACCATGCAACGATGATTCATGAATGTTAGAGTTCTGATGTTGATGGTTGAAATCAAAACAATTTGATGCTAACCAAACATTCATTACTTCCCACCTGTTGAAGTGGCTTTAATAACAACATCATCTCTCAAAGTCAATTTGCTTCAATGCATGTGTTACTCTCTCCTTGAGTTCCCACATTTCCAGAAATGAGTCAAGCTTTTTAGGAAGTGGCCGACACCTCAAAAATATTGTGATTAGAACATGGTAAAATGCAATCACTTGAAAAGTGCATACCTTTCACGCACACCCTCAGAGAAGCCTACCCCATTGCACGAAAAGAAGCCAAACTAAAAACATCTTCACATTGACCCATCAGCTCTAGAAGGAGATTCCTAATGAATGATAAAATCGATTGCTAACATGACATTCACTTATTGATTTTGAGTATGGTAACCATGTCTCCTAGTCTAGTTGTTTTTATGAGTGGTTGCAGGCTAGGATCACTCATTTCCAACAAATACACCACTTTGTGAAAAAAACTGCCTTGTGATGCAAATGTGAACCTCTCTATCTTACAACCACCCGTATCAACCTCCTATACTAGGTTATGGCTTATCACTTATCACCAATCTGGCAAGCAGCATGAGATTTGGGCATGAACTGGGCAATGAGGCCAAAAAATGAATCTACACACATTCCAACTCCACTTACCAAATCAATGACATCTTTTGGCTTGTCCTGTGGAGTTGTGGATTCTAGATGAACAGACCTTTCTGGAGCTTGCAACATGAATTGAATTGAATCACCTTTCAGCCAGGACTACCCCCACCAGCACCAAATTCAAGGAATACTGCTGTCCGTGATTGTAAACCTGCACTTTGTACAAGATAACAGTTGCATCCTGCAACTAGTTGTAGTAAAGAACACAAGAAAGGGAGTTATCCTGCATCCATCCAGCGGTGGTGGGACAAAAATGAACTCATTTACCCTGACTAGATGCTAAACCAAATGCATCCATGCCCATGCCCTCTGGTGTGAATCATTTGCAGTTCATCACATGCAAAGATTGTGGACAACTCCAGGCTGCCACATGAACTTGGATGATGAAGGTTCTTTAAAGATCAATCTGAGCTTGGCATTTTTATCTCACTTTCAGTTTGCAATCATCTGTGCACACAGAAAACCCCCCAAGAATCATATAAGAATTCATACAAGAATTCATCTTCACACTCTTCACAAGAGATGACCATTATCATCACACCACGAGGCTCACTAGTACACAGAAAGTGACATTCGCAGTCTCATTGACCCATTTCCTTCAAATTGCAGCTGCACCAAATCCTTGGAGATAATTCCACAATTCTGTCTAAACCTGAACCATATCACAACTGTTGAAGTATCCCAGCAACAATTGTGCACAATGAGCTCCCAGGGCACTTACACAATTCATTCTTAAAGGAACTGTAAGTATGAGAACTCAATTATCAGTGCTCAAAAAATTGCTCTCCAGTGCCCATTGACTTCACAATCTTTGAGAGGAAAGATCTCCCAGTGACTACAGCAGCAAGTTGATGCTTGGGTAAGCAGGGTTTCTGTCAGTGTTCAATTGTTGTTCAAAAGCAATTGGTTTCTTTACTGTCAAATTTGATCTCTGGACCGCAGTCTGCACTCTTTCATCCTGACCCAATCTCCGAAATGGCAGAGAAAATGCACAAGTTGAAATGCAGATTCCAAGTGTGTATGCCAAGTGTGGTGAAAGCACTTGGGGTTAGATGCTCACATGCAGCAGAGTCTCTTGCAATTGCATACTTAGAGGATCGGAGATGCTATTGCATGGACATGTTAAGGCTTGGCTGGCAATTGCACATTTTGAACAGATTTGTGATGAAGGCTGGCATAGAGGAATTCCATTTCACATCATCAAGTCATCGTTCTTAGACCGTCAGCAGCTTGGAGCAATGCATGTGGGGTCAGTCAGGTCCTGGGATGGCAATTCTTTGATCCTCTTGAGACAAAGAACCGAGAACAATTACAGTGACCTACACCAAGCTCACCATCTTTCTCCCTCCAGATCTCGCCACAAGTATGATCAGATCATTCACATAGCGGAGGGTTTGTTGGTTTAGGGTTTAGGAATTCTTCTGCTTCCATCTGCAAACACTGCTCATTTGAAGAATTTTTTGTACATGACAACCATGTTGATTGTTGAAATATCATTTGTCCATCGACTTTCGCGCATGGATTGGCTTAATAATCTTAAGCAGATCTGTGAACTCATTCCAAGCAAATGATTGAACCATGTAAGTACTCAAATGTTGTGGCAGGTTGGCAGGAAGTGGTGGAGAATGAATTCTGGTGTTGCAGACCATGCAATATTGCGGGACCTGTTTATAACATTGGGAATGACTCTAAAATTTTCCTAGTGCATTTTGACAGCACCTTAAAACAGTTTAGGGTTTAGGGTTACCACCTTAATGTGTAGGGCATCTTACATTTTAGTGCGAGCTTTTATGGACTTCGTACCCTACCCTACCCAGCAAGAAGAGGCCGTCCATTGCTGAAAAAATTAGTTGAGTACAGGAGTGTTGAAATTATTTCATAACCTTGAGCTAGTTACCAAACATAACCGACCGCCCAGAGGTTCAAGAGTGCAAATGCAACTCTCCTACGAATGGATGAAAAGTCATGTAACTCTCTTGTGTATGGATGAAAACGTGTGTATAACCCTCTTTTTAGTGGATGAAAGCACATATATTAACGTCCGGAAGAAGCATGCGTTGGGAAAAAGAAGTCTGAAGGGTTGTGCTTGGGTGAATGCCAAATATTTGGTGGAGGATGAATCAGAAGCTTCAGAAAAACCTCTGGACGGTAGATTACGTTGTCTAGCTTGGCAGATTACATCATTTTCTTGACCACATTATATGACATAACTTCCAGGGTGATGATCATTCACTCTTTCATACTGACCAAAATGTGTCTGTTGAAATTCTCTTTTAAATCATTGAATCTGCCAACCCAGATCTTAATGTCATGGAATGGCCTTGCCCTGCCTGTAATGTGTTGGGTGCATCACCTGGCTTGCCATAAGGGGGCTCGCCTGATGCCGTAACCCAGCATAACTGGCTCCTCTGTAGAAATCCGTGATGTGGCATCACCCCATTGGCAGCGAGGTCACAGGTTACAACCCATACCCACTGCATACGGGGTTGGCCAGATGGGCACAGGAGGGTTATGCTGACAGTGACAATGGCATTCATCCCAGATGTCGACGTAGTCATCAGTTATGGCCGGATGAAATCCCCTCCATCGAGTCACTGGTTACGTCCCTTAACACAGCTCGGGCAGGCCAGTTACGGGAAAAAGTCTCACCACTCGCATGGCGAGACTTTTTCCCGTAACTGGCCTGCTCAAGCCAGTTATGTTGTCCATAATCGGTAGGACTCAACCATTCCGTTGTACATAAGGTTGGCCTTTCATTTCAAGTGCTATTTTAAATCTGAACAGTTTTGTATGGAAAGAAAATTTTTGATGGTT
>Ga0209611_10008203_pt1 | contig 16449 bp, 5 predicted proteins | sample S1TSphgellanicum_3_FD_187693 | JGI IMG/M metagenome (GOLD analysis project Ga0209611, IMG submission 187693) | Host-associated microbial communities from peat moss isolated from Minnesota, USA - S1T2_Fc - Sphagnum magellanicum MG (SPAdes) (version 2) | ecosystem: Host-associated > Plants > Peat...
CTCTTTCTCTCAAACCCTGTTCAAGACTCAATCGGAATGCACACTTAGATCTTCAAAACCTGCACAATTTGCATTCTTGCAGCATTCATCACTCCGATCAAGGGACTCAAAACTTTGAATTTTATTCACAGAATGTACAGACAGTCGAGACACATCCGCCCAGCATTCCTCTTAGATCCTACCAGCTCGTGCAAAACAACTTTAAGCTTCCTCTGATTTCTAATCTCACTCCGTTACTCCCTCACATTGTGCTTCTTGATGCCAAACGCAAGTACTTGACTGGCTACTGGCGCAACGGAAAATTCTGTAACCAGACCAATCTTCCTCAAAACCAACCGATCTACCTCTCTTTGTGTGCGTCTAGCACACTCTGTCCTCTCCTCTCCAACAACAGGATCTCTCAAAAACCTGCTACCTACTTTGTAGTTTTCTCCTTTGCACCATACTATCTGCTATTCTATAACCTTCTTCCTAGCCTCTTAGTTGCTAGCTCCTTCGCCGCCATGCGCTCTCCACCGCCTTAAGTCATAATTGCAGTGCCTCCTCAAACCATAATTGTGTGTCGTTTCCCTTACGCACGATGATCCTCTTTAGTCCTTCAGAAGCAGTCGTCATGCATATTGTGCAGTAAATGAGAGTGATGTGCAGCCAGCCAAATCAGTGATCCTTGCAAAAATCAGAATCAGAGGCAGTATAGCTCCATCGTGCGGTGACCCGTTGTTCGGTCACACTTCCATTTTTTGAATTGGAAGCACCACTCAATTTGTGGGGTTTCCATCTTCAGCTCTACAACCCATTTTTCCACATCTTTGTCTAGCATCCAAATGCTGACATTTGCATTCTCGTAATCCTCATCATACCCCAATTTTTCACTAAAGATTTTGTTAAACAGGTGAATATGAGGATCACTATTGCATGGATAAAAGAACTATCAAAACAATAGAAAAATAGAGGAGACATTCTAGTGGCCAACAAATATTAATAACCTTTTTTAATAGGCTGACTTTTTGGTGGCCACTAGATAACAATATTTCTTAACCCCTTTTATTAAGTTACAAGATTTTTGTAGAGGAGAAATGATCTTGTGGCCACTAGATTTCCATAGAGGAGAAATGATCTTATGGCCACCAGATTGTTAATAATTTTTTTAGAGATTAACAATGATCTAGTGGCCGCTAGATCATTTTCCGTACCCCCTTCCAAAGCAAATGATCCAATGGTCACTAGATGTAAAATTACATTACAATTCAAGGGGATTTCTCTAATTCCACCAATTCACAATTTTATCATTATTACCTCTAATGTATAATAATATGGTGGCCACCAAATGGTTATTTTCTTCCCTCACAAGCATATTGATCTAATGGCCACCAGATCATTATTTTGTTTAATGCTAGAGGAGGTGATAATCACCCTTCAATGAATGACCTTCACAACAATCTAATGGCCACTAGATCATTAGGTCTTCGAAGAATCACCCTTTTTATGATCTAATGACCACCAAATAATTACGTTTTCAAGGAGTAACCTTATTAATAATTTGTTGGCCACCAGATCATTACATTTTTTATGACTAACCCTAGAATGATCGAATGGACACTAGATCATTGCGTTAGTAAAGAGTGAAAACATGGTTTTGATCTGGTTGCCACCAGATAATTACGTATATAGGGAATCACAATTTTTATGATCTACTGGCCACCAAATAGTTACATCTTTGAAAAATGACCTTGTTAATGATTTAGTGGCCACCAAATCATTACATCCTTGAAGAATGATGCTAATAATGATCTAGTGGCCACCAGATTGCCATTCCCTCTAAAAGTGATACTAGTAATGATCTAGTGGCCACCAAATCATTATGTCTTCGATGAATGACCCTATAACGATCTAGTGGCCACCAAATCATTATGTTTTCAATGAATGACCTTGTAACAATTTGGTGGCCATTAGATTGTTACATCTTCAAGGACTGACATTGAAAACAATTCAATGACCACCAGATCTTTATGTTTTCAATTACTGACCCTATAACGATCTAGTGGCCACTAAATCATTGTGTTAATGAGAAATGCAGTTTACGATATGGTGACCACCATATTGTTTCATCCCTAATTACATGTGGATATCCCTTGTGAACACTTGTGAACAAGTGTGCTTAAAGACAAACCCTACTCCATTGACCTTAATCCTAATGCAATAACTTGAACCTTTTTTCATCAACCTATAAGAAAATCCAAAAATCGAGACTGAAATGGATAAACTTCAACTCTTATTCAATGTTCTGGCATGAGGTTTTTGTCGAATGTGATATCTACACAAGACCCTACTTTTGCATTGTGCAGAGGTTTTTGCATCCCTTTTTATGCTTTGTTCATAATTAATGTTAATCATGTGTGGACATTTTGTCATATTGTGTATCAATTGTAGAAGGAGGGTCTTGACAAATCATGATCCTTATTCATTGTGTTCTTGCATAATTACTTCTTTTCCTATCCTAAGTGACAGAATTGAAAGGCTTAAGATCAGGGAATCAAAGACGTGCTTTGGTTTTGCCATTGGAAGAAGCACATCCCATCCTAAGTTCAATTGTTATGCAATAGTTCTACAAACATCATGAGATTCTTTAACGCAATGCTAATTGAATGGCATTTCCTCAAGTATGCAGGTCAATGTGGAGGAAAAGAAAGAGGTTGGGTGATTAATTTTCATACGATCTATGTTTGATGGGTTTAAGGTTCTCGATAGTATCAATTATCCTAATTGGAGTAATCACTATAGCATCAAACCCTAAGCCACTCAATCATGATCCAAAAATGGATCAACAGAGCCGAACTTTGATTCATTTTAGGTCATGAAAATTTTCCTGTGGTTCTATGGATTCTTTTGAAATGAGATAAACAAAATGAGAGATTTCAAATTGAAAAAGCAAGGCTACATAATGAATGGCTAAATATGCCTTCATTTAGAACAAAAAGTTGATAAAATATGATACAAAATTAGAATTTTATGAACTTTCAATAAAGGTATAACTTTTTAAAAACAACTATAAGCGACTTTCCAATGTGCAGATCCTAAATAGAACTCTACAATATGAATATTTTAACTTGTAAAAAAACTTTGTAGGAATCAAATTGGAAGTTATAGGAAGATTCTACAACAAGGAACTTAAAACTTCCATGAGAATTCTAATTGAAAGAAATTGCAAGTTTCCAAGAGATTCACTCTACGGCAAGGAAATTTCAAGTTATAAGAGGGTAAAAATAATTACAAACCTGATAGAAGGTTTCGCTGCATTTTTCTAGAGCCATCTCCACATTTGAAAAAAGGTTTCCGCAACTCTTTGCAATGTTCAATGCTTCGTCGTGACTTGTTGCGGCCTTGAGAGCCTCCTTTCCATGCTCCAACTCCTCTTCATGTTCTCTCTCCTTACAATAACAAGAAGAAGAAGGATGAATTTACAAAAAAGGAATGTAGTTAGAAAATGAAAAGAAGAAATGAGAAAAAACCTAATTTGAATTCTTGAAATTGAAACACTTTGATGAGGAGAAAAGAGGTTTCTAATGTGAGAAGAGGTTTCTAAGGAAAAAAGTGGTGGAAAGGAATGGAAGAAAAACAATGGGGGGGAGGATGGTGGAAAAAATGGAAGGAATAACAACGGGGGCATTACCACATGCCGCCGCCTTTTCATTTCCATCCCTTGTAATTATGAATATGTAAACGAGAGGGTTTTTCTATTTTAAATTTGTAATTATGCTAAAGTGGTGATCATCCATATGATGGTCTAGACACAATCCTAATAGATTTATTGGGTGCAAATGAGATACAATGAGCCAACATGATTACTTTAGAAAATGACTATATGTCTTTTTTCCCCAAAAAATAATTTTCATATGAATGAATTTTGGAACATTTTTTTTTGTAACATGTTATAATAAATGCTTATAGTTGTCCAACTACATGACTTGTTTTTTTCTTCATCATTTTTTAATAAATATGAACTTTTGAAAATGTCCTGATTCCTTGTAAATTTGGTGTTTTGTCTTTAAAAATGATAATAATTTTAAATCATAACCAATTTATATATTTATATATTTTTATGTTTTTTTGTATAATAAACTGCAACTTTTCTTAACACATCATGTACATTGTACTCAATGTATGTGTGACAAAGGACTTTTGAAGTTTTAACATTCTCTATCAATTTTGGAATTTTTTTGAATTTTTTAAGTTTTAAAATTCCACATACCACCTATGACCTAGTTTGCCAATGATTCAAAGTGTTGATAAAAAGAATGTATGTGTTTAGTCAAGGAGCTTAGCTAGTGAAATAAACATTACATATTTAAATCAAGGACTACAATCATAGGACAAGCATTTTACATGTTATTCGCACTTCAGGTTATAGACTTAAGGATTTTTGTGGATGGTGATTAATGGGTAATAAGTGAATAAAAACAACTGAAATGCTAAACCAAGGACCTTGAATTTGCTAGGTTAAAAACTTAAAACAATAGAAAAATGATTAGACCATGGGCTTTTGAAGATTTACAAAATATGGATTCAACATGTCCTAATTGAATGGGATTTGTGGCAAATTCCTCATGGAGCTCAAAAAATTTTGATGCAAATACATTGAAGGTGAAAACACATTACATAATCTCTTTTTAGGTGTCACATTTGTAGTTTTTCCTACATTTTTTTGAAACTTAAATATAAAATTTAAATATTTTCATTGAAATATCAAGAAAGGGACTCACATATGCAATGATAATAGAGTTGGCATTTCGAAAATGCAAAAAAAACACATCAAAATATTTAATATTTAATAAGTAATGGACTTTTGAATCTTAGTGAAATTTTTTGTCATGCCCTGCAAAACTCATGGGTATGAATCTTTATCTTACAATGTGTTATAATGTGTTAGTTTTATGTGTTTGAAACTTTGGGATATTAGATGAATTATGTTTAAGAAACTAAAGATCCATTGAATGAATGGAATGTGGTTTTAATTTATTATGTTACGGACTTTTCAAAATCCCAAAAACTATAATTATTTTTAAAGCCTTTTAAACATTTTTTTAAAAAAAATTTAAATTATTTTGTGATATTTTTTATATGTCTTATAACATCATGACTTGAAGTTGAAAATGGAAAAAAAATGTTATTTTCAATATAATTTAAATATCCATATTTTAAGCCAATTTTTAAATACATTAAAAAAGGACTTTGAAAAGGGACATTGATCCACCAAAACTTAGCCACCCTAGTGTGCTTTCACCCTTGAAAGCTTCATCTTTAGTTGTTGGTAATAGAACTGAAAGTCAAGTTGGTGTTCAAACTCCAATTACACAAAAAAATTGGTATGTTGAAGATGTAACATGTCACAAAACATGTTTTTTATCATAGATCTATATTAATTCATCCCACGAAAATGATTCAATAAATGTTGTAAATATAAAGTATTCTTCATTAAACTACAACCCCCATAAAACACATCCTCCTTGGGAATTTTCTCAAGCATATGCAAGTATATAATTCAAACCCTAATGATAAGGGGGAAGACATAAAAAAATAAAATTATTTGTGGCAACTTGCAAGTAATGAGAATGGAAAGGAAACCCAACTAATGTAGACTTGAAGTGATAAGCTATTATATTGTGTTAGTTGTTCATAAACATGCATACTTGAAGACTTGCATCACTTATGTATATTAGAAGTTGATCAATTGTTACATACATTAGTATGTTATACGCCCTCATAGCTGTCATTGTTTACCATTGGAATAACACATAAATAGAATATAGTAGAGGCCCAATAAACTTGTGTACTGACTTGCATTATTTCAAAGGTGTGGATTAAAAATCTTACATCCAATTGAGTAGCATCTTGACAAACCACAAGGTTCAAAAATGGATTTTCACACACCAATTTTTTTAGTTGTCATGTAACTATATCATGGGCATTTGTTTGTGTTTTTCTAACTATAAATGATGATATATAATAAATATATGTGCACCCTAGACATATATATCAAGACTACTAATCACTAGTCCATAAACACTGAACAAATGATGAGCAACACTAACTAGCCAATGTCGCATTGATCTTGCATTAACACTACCATGCCTTGAGGATTCAAGGATGTGTTTTGATATTTAGAGCTTTGCACTAACAATGGACCACTCAAATGATTAGAATTAATCACAAATATAGAGTTCTGCACTAACAATGGACCATTGAAATGGGTAGATCTTATCACAAATGCAAATGAAAAAATAATCTTTTGTGACTTGCATTGAAAGCCTTATCAAAACAATATTTGCAAGTATTTATAGTTGTGCAAATACTTCAAAGCATGATGGAAGTTTTATAAGATGCGATATCACACTTCAATTTCAAATTAAAGAACATCAAATGTGTGCATTTTAATACCATGCATTGCACCTACATCCATTGATCCATCATATTAAAAATTAATCAACCTTGTGCTGTGGAAGTTGATCAATCATGCATTGGAAAACAAACTTTAGAACATGCACACAACCTTACTAACATGTCATAGGTCTTGATCTTGTTTGAACAAATTATAAAAAGTTGTGACATGCGTGTTAAGGCTAAGTTCTAAACTTCAAGTGAACAACTTTGCCTTTTGTAGAGGATTCCAACAAGGTCCACAATAAGTGATTTGATGGGTTTACATGTACGACTCAACTGCACCCAAGTTTGCAAAATTCATCATTAAAGAACATTTGTTTCAAGTTTTACTAATGAAGAGTTCAAAAATTGAAAGTTGAACTACTATTCTTTTATTTGGAGAATGAACCACCAATATCTACAAAACATTGAAAGTTAATGATGAAGATTGCAAACTAGCCAACAAAGGTTGGAACATTCAAGCTACATGTTTTTAGAGCCAATTCAATGTTAAGCTTTGTCCTACCTAACAATGCTTTCACATTCCTATGACGTTTTCTTAATGTTCATCTTGAATAGTGATATTTGGGAAACTTGACATCATGGCCAACAGTCTTTGGTGCACACGTTTACTCATGCCAAACAACTTGAACTCAATCATGTGCAACAAAGAGTAATCATATGTGACAAAGAGGTTCAGTACACTGACCATGTGTTGTAGAACATCTCTCTCCAACACACATGCACCACAATCATCAAGCACCCAAGAAAGAAAATTGATTTTTTTTTTTTTGAATTGTTCGATGACTCCAAACTATTCGATCTCCTTGGAGAACAATGATGTCACTTTATGGTTGTGGATGATACATGAAAAACAAAAGACAATGGTCACAACATCCACCAACTACCAAATGAACTATGTTTAGTTTCTTATGTAACCTAAAAACAGTGTCAGATGTGTTCTATGGATGAAGGCTGCAAACCCTAATTCAACTCAATGGCTGAGCTGCTGGTGGCACGGTGATTCAATGGTGCCGAAGAATTTGTTTTTTGATTTGTTTTTATTTTTGGTTTGTTTTATTGTTTTGCAAGTTATTGTGAAGGGATCCTGGTGAATTTGTTTCTATGATGGAACGTAATCTCAACTGATCAATGAAGACTTTTCATGAGCTGTGGAATCACGGTTCCATAAGGGGATTGGTAGGAAGATTGTGGAGGAATGAAGGGACAAGATTTGGAGGAATATATATCATGTAGGTGAAAGAGTGCAAAGGGGGGGAATTTTTGGGAAGAAAGGAAACTAAGTCCCTGGACTTTCAAAATGTGTAATCGATTTGGATTATGTGATGGTAACTAGTTAGGGATAGAATATGATTTAGACTGTAAACTCACAAGAATCCTGACATTTGAACTTCTACTATGCCAAGAATGTCAAGAAGAGGTCTAAAAGTCTTTCATGTTTTTAGGGACCAATGCAAGGGAGATGATGAGAGTGTCAAGGATTTTTGGAGTGGTTGTTGTGGTAGTTCATGTTTGATGATTCTGGGGATTTTTTGAACTGTGTGTACAATGTGTTTCATTTTGAGAAAAATACCTGTTGCATTGTGGGAACTTTAGAGGTTTTGGGAATACTGGGGAATATAATGGATTATACTCACTGATCCTGCCCTAAATCTCTGTCTAGTCTCTAAAAGGAACCATGTTGAAGTAGTTGAGTTAGTCTTTGTGGGGATTTTGTTGTTGGGTATGAGCTACCATCTCCAATGAAGTAACATGTTGACTCCTAGAGAGGAAATTGAGATGAGAAACTGATCCCTGGTGGTCCATAGAATTAAAATAATAGAATTTAAGTGTTTATAAGGATTTTGAAGAAGAAATAATACTTGAAGTAGAATCTTTCTATTTCAGTAAAAGCTTCAGCAATATGCATTAGACTATGTATGCCCAGCAATGGGGGTTTACACAAAGCAGAAAGTATTCCCTTTTCTTTTGGTGACACTTATTGTGTACTTCCAAATTTAACCTAGTTGCACTAAATTCATCATTGCATTAAGCCTAGATTAAATTCTTGCATGGGACTTGCTGCAAATTGGTTTCAATTAGATTGGGCATTACTACAAACAATTCATGAGTTCTTTCATATTTTATTTTGGAAAAAAAAATATTTTTTAAATAACACATAAATTTGTGGCACATATAATAGATTGTCAAATCACATCAAAACACATTGATAATTTCATGAACCATTCTTTTACAACAAAATAATTTTTTTTGCTTCACACCATTTACATTACACCTTATTTACATGTGGCAAAGAGTCTCAAATTTCAATAGGTTTTGAATTCTTCCCAAAAAAAACTTGCACATTTCTTATAGTTTGAGTGTTATTTAGGTGTGTTCAATAGTTCTTTATTATTAGAAAAAAATTAAATGTAAAGAAAATTATATTATGAAAATTAAGGACCCTTTTACAATGTGTTTATTTCTTGGATTTGCACCTCTTCAACTTTGATGGTCTTAAACACAAAACAAAACATGAAATTATGGAATTTAGCAATTCAATTAAGATTCCTCAACTTTCATATTAGTCATTAAGCACCACATGCACATATACAACAATGTTTACAATTTTAACGATTGTCTAACATGGTTTTTGGCTCGTTTGACTATGATTGCACCCCTTGGATGAATTCAACCATAGATGAACTTATCATGCCCCATGATTATAACTACACATTTTTATGAGATATGCAACTAATGGGGTATAAGTTGGGCCAAGGAGAATGAAAATACATGTACAACTCATCCTTTTGGAAAGAATATGTGGCATTTAGTTGCAAACATGACCAAAGGTTGTGTATAGTTAAAACATAATTGCAAAGATGATCGCTTGTAATTGTAAATGACATGTAGTTGCATATAGTTTCAAGCATGTTGCTTACATTTTCTAGAAATTTTTCTTATGTGTATAAATGAAAACATTGCTAATTATTAGATATCTAGAGGTATATATTCAAATTTGAAAGAAATTGGATACCATATTGGGCTAGAAATGGAGGTGCAACATTGGGTAATCACAATGAATGTATTTCCTATTCAAAAATCAATTGCAAAATGTTACTTGGATGTATTGATGGGTTTACTAAATGACATGTTGAAATTGGATTTATCTTCATTTAACAAGAAGTGACCACAAAAAATTGCAATAAAAAAGGAAAGTGGACTCTTTCACAAATTTTCCTTGAACTTGTTTTATAGTAATTCCACCCATACCATTTATTTGGACATATTGATTTGTTTATTGCACCCAACATATGTATAATTGTTTCCTAGTCCCCATTCATAAACATGAAAAATGGAATATTACAAGGTGAAATGTCATTTAAAGTCAACCACATGGGCTAGTTATTATTATTGCTGATCAATATTAATCATTGTATTATGCAACGCTCTTTATAAAACTACATCCTATGTAGATTTATTTGCCCATATTGACATATAAATTATATACTTTATCCAAAATATGATGAACATACCATTAGAACAACTACTTTTAGAAGGTTGTTTTTTAATTCATCACTTTCATCCATAGTGGTAATGCAATGTGATAAATACTAATTAAACATAAGCAATTTTGTGAAATATTAATTTGATTTTCCCTTCAAAAAACTTTTCTCGTTCTTCCTTTTAATTTTTTCCTTGTTCCACATTATACTTTTATGTTGTTAGGTTGATTTTCATTTTTTTTCAAATTACTTGAATCATTTTTCTTCAAGTAAAATGAGTGTAAAGTCGCAAGTATTTTGTGTCAACACGACCCAATACCAACATAGACACAACTTTGTCACAAATTTGGCCATGCATAAGATTTTGTCGTGTTGAAAAATTTCATCACACGAAACACAAAAGGTAGGACAAAGAGAATAGTATTGACAACTCTGTCAATTTATTAACATTCACTTTGGTACATATGGCAAGGTCAAAGAACTTGGATTGATTTTGTAAACATCATATTGTCACAACTTTGCCTCCAAAAGTATGGTAGGACAAGGGTGTTTGAGCCATGAGCATTGATAGGCCTTAACCATTGTTAGTCCCCAACATTCTATCCAAGTGCTTGACCTCTATTAAGGTGCCAATATTATTTTCATCCTAGAGTCTCCTTCATAGTATTTCCCACAACATGAGCCATACCCAAGTTGAATATTCTTGTTCATAGAAGAACCTAATGAGATATTCAATAGACATGTATTAAATGGTTTCAAAATTACAAAAGAGTTATTATATCTCAAATGGTAATAACTAGCATAAATAATTAGGGTTTAATAACCTAAAATTAGAAGTTAAAAGATATTATTGTTGTTAAAAAAATCAATTATATGTTCAAGAATGCAATTTTCTTTTGTATTGAAGCGTTATTTTATAAAAGACATACACATGGCAAATTTAACCAAAGAATGAACAATATTCAAAAGTTGAAATGATTGTCAATGAATGATAGTTGATCTTTTCTATTTACATTTATGTATAATGAGAAATGATTACAAATGTGGTTTTAAGGTATGCAATAGGATTTATCTATGCAAAATAAATACAAAACTTTGCTCATATTGTAGATGCAAAAGTCCTTCACTTTACTAAGTCATATGGATATTTCATACATTTATTACAAATGTACAACATGTAAGACATTAAGTGAAAATGTTCAAATCAAATACTCACAATATTCCATATATGTTATGTTATATTTTATCACACATGTATAAGAACAATTTAGTATTAGGTTCTATTTTTTTAGTCATAACAGAAATACATCATTTCATTTCAAAAAATTTAAAACTTTTATACTTCAAAACAAGTTAAGTGTGCTATAAAATTGTGAAATATGGAGATGGGGAAACAAGTAATTACAAAATAAAAAGAAATTTCTTTTTTTTCCCCTCATATGTTTATATCAAACGTCTTACAAATATTCAAAAGTTTATTTTAAAATATGATGGACAAATGTAAACATTTAAACACATTAGTAGATCTTGAGTATTTGCTCAAGTTTTTGGGAGTATTTTGATTTCACTGTCATTTGCAATTGATGACATTATCATGAATAATGTTGTCGTGACCTAATTTTCAGAAAATCAACTATTTCATTGGATGGAGCAAATGGTTCAACATCGTAATTATATAAACAAATGACCAAAGCTTTATGAAACTTTGGGTCATTCATGAATTTTTGCAGGAGGACTATCTTCAAACACACCTGATATTCACATGTTTGAATACTCAACTCCAGATCATCAGATGGAAAAAACAAAATATAAGCATGGATCCTTAAGATATCCACAACCCTTTTCTCCAAAAAGAATGTGGCATAATTTTGCCAACATAATGACCATGTCATGAAGCCATTAAATTCATCAAGCAGCAGCCACAATGAACTTTCATCAGTTTACATGGTCATAACTTGAAGATGTTCTCCTAAAAATAAAAGCATTGTTGTGGTCATAGTTGTTTTACAAAACAAAGTTGGTGCACTCCTGAGTTGACTTCTTATTGCCCCTGACATGTTATCTCTGTCTAAGTTTAGTCAATGCTTGAGTCTAGAGGGGTAGGAACATACTTGCAAACCTAAGATAAAAGACATTAGTGCAATATCTTCAGTCTTACAATAGACAGTCGCTAAGCTAGCAAGACAGTTTTCAATTTAGGGGGAGAGAGATTGGGAGAGATGACCAACCTGGTCATGAGAAAGAATCAGTGATAAGAAATCGATGTAGAAGCCATTCCAATCAAAAGGCACAGGTTTATGAGAAGAGTTTGGGTTCTAGGTATTGCAATAATATTGTGGCTCTTGCTCTGAACAGCATAGAATAAAAACCATGAGTAGCACACATTCAATCTCTAATCTTTCTCTCAACCACTTCTGAGTACACTGACATTCTGCTGTCACAACCAAATCATTTTCACTGGCACAGCCTCCAAACCAAAATGTAAGAAGATTCAAGCAGTGCCCCAGGGGGAGCATCTAACAATTTTCGAAGGCACATGACCTAGGATGAGCCTGCATTAAAGTCCGGGAGAAGGTGGAGAAACTGCATACTCAAATTCCTCTCTGCACATATGTTAGGGCCTTGATGTTGGAGGTACAGCCCAAGCTTCTGCCAAAATCCTGCACACCCAACAACATTGCAATTCAAGAGAACCTCCACATTGGCAAGCCTCTACATTGGCTTGCTGTGTGGTACAGACATCTTTTCTGCTAAATTTTTTTTTGCATCAAGGGAAAGGAATCACATGACACAAGTAAAAGATGAAGAAGAGGGTTCTACCATTCTCAGCAGTGGTGTGTGTGCACTCCAAAACATGAGTTGGTGGCACCACATCTGCTTTACTTTCCTTTGGCCTTCTTGCGTGATGTACCCTGCCACATCTGCAATCACACAGCTTTCTCACATTTGAGCCTTCTTATTCTTGGAGAAAACCAACAAGAGGTACAAGCAGAAATTAACCTTGATGCATCAGATAATCCAATCTACAAACTTGAGCAGAGAGTACCTATGATATGCAACAGCCACCATTGATGATTAATCCATGTGGTCAGTGGAGACATTGAAGGTCTTCCCTGCAGAAGTCCTATGCTCATTGCCAGCATCAAATACTCACAATGCAGAAACAACAACATGACAGTCTAGTAACCCATTGTTGAGAATGCAAGTGAATACAGAAATACAGATGCCAACAACACTAGAAAGAGATCAATGAACCTACAAGGTTCTCTTGCATAACAAGTTCACATTCTGTGTTCAGCAGTGCAGAGTGATCATACATACAGTCATTGAAAGAATCAAGGGCAAGGAACCAGAGGAAGCGATACCAGAAACAAACCCCAAAATCATATATTGCACATTGAGGTAATAAGTTAAGAAGACAATGTACAAAAAAAAAGTCTCTTTTGGAAATCCTTCAAAATGCTGACCACACTTGCTTAGCAGCCAAGGTCAAAGATCTTGCCAGCAACACATAAGTTACATGGTAAAAATAAACCATGTTGCTAGTATATGGCACCATACTATGAACTCTACACTTGGAAGAGAACTTTGGATGGTGAGCAAATGAATGCTCAAGATTGCCTGTAACAAATGTGGTTTGAGGATTTGGGCCTCCTGTCTCTACCGATAATCAACATGATCTCATGTGTGAAGAGCTGATTCTGCTCTCAAAATTACAAAGCTGATCACTACTTACATCTCTTCACATGAAAGTTTGTCAAAAAATGCTGCAATGAATGCTCCTTGTAACTCTCTCAAAGAGAACTCTGTGCATGTGCAAAATTCTCACACAAAATGTGCCTGCAGCATTTTGCTGAGAGTGTGCTGCTAAAACTGAAATAAAATTGCCATCTTGGCTCTCAAAACTCTGAATCAGCTTGCTGAATTTCCACTTGTACTGTTTGCTGCAAGCTGGAAAGGAACCATGAAGCAAACCTGCTTTATGATGATAGTGCTGGTGACCTGTGCTGCTTACTTGCTCAGTTGCCTGTAAATTGGATTTATCATCTGCGGCTGTGATGCTGTTGCTTGCTGTTCTGGATCCATGGCTTCTGCGCCTTGGGCATCTTGGCTCGGTTTGGTCCACTCTTAGGAAGATCTGTCAAGTCCATTACCTGCACAACCCTTGACTTCTTTGCATTCTCTTCTTCCTGGTATCTCTCATGCAATCTCCTTTTAGCCACCTCAAGCCTTGCTGCAACACTCATATCTTCACGCAGTGCCTGTGGCAATCCTTGATGAACATTTTGGTTGGTTGCTAAATGCAATGGCTGAGATCCAGCCTTCTTCAGAACTCCATTGCTGGTTCCTTTCAAAGGAGAGCTTCTATCAACTGGATGCTGTGCCCAAGAACTGCTCAAGGAAACTCTGCTTACTTTCATTGTCCTTTTGGCATTCCCACCTTCAGCAGCTACATGTTCACAGCCCCTCTTTAGTGGCTTATTGGATGGAGAAACTTGGCTTTTCACATTGGTCACTGGTGTATCCAAGCTGCTAGCCCTAATCTCCCTCCTCCCTTGCTGCAGCTCTGGTTCCCTTCTATGGGGTTGGAAGGTGGTGGCTCTAGCATGATGATCACGTGGCAATGGGTTAGGATCTGGGTCTCTTGCCAAATCCTCATCCCAATCTTCGTCTAGGAATTCAAACAATTCAGCAGAAGCTGGGTGAGCAGTAGCAGCTAAAAGAGCACAGGGCTCTAGAGGGGGAGAAGGCAACCCATTACCATTCTCGCCATGCTCATCTTGTGTGGAACCTGAACTTGAGCCTGCTGCTAAAGCAGCGGCAGCAGCAACATCACCGGCACTCTTCACCCAATCATTCACCATATCCTTCCATCCTTTGACCAACAACTTGGCGAGTGAACAGATGCGCTTGGACGAGTGCTTCCGCAATCCATTTACCTCTTTGCCGATCTCCGTCTCCTTCAAAGCTTCCACCGAAATTTGCATATCCTGGAGCGTCCGCAGTAATCCCAGAAGCTGCTCTTCCTCCTCATCATCATCATCCAGCGCCATATCCGTGATCCTCCTCTTGATCCTATTGATCTCCAGAATCTGCCGGCTTTCTTCCTCCATCTGATCAGTCAATGCCTCTGCCTCGTCGTACTCCTCCTCCCCTATCCCTTCAATCTCCTCCTCTTCCTCCAGTTCCTGCTCTCGCACTATTTGTTCTTCTTGCCTGCCACGCTCTTCCACGACCACTTCAGCTTCATCATCATCTTCTTCTTGTTCATCTTCGACTTCTTCTACAGCTTCTTCTTCTTCCTCTTCTTCTTCTCTCGTCCTCCTATCGTGGTCCAGGTTCCTGTTCTTAAGCTTCTGCTGCTCTTCTTCTTCTCTTCTGACGCCACCACCTTCGCCAGCAATTTCAGGCATCAGACGATTTGCTGGCTTCAGTGGCGGACGGTCAAGAAGAGCTCGTTGGGGAGCAAACAGTTGCTCTGCAAACGCGTCTCTGCGACGACGAAGTTCATGAGGGTGAAGCGACGCTGCAATCGCCAAAGCTGCTTCAATAATTTCAAAGAGCTCCGGCTCCTTGAGCCGCTCTAACCACTCCATGGCCGCTAAAATTTGAACTACAAACCACCCCCTAATCCCCCCTTTCTTCTCCTCTAGAGTAAACCACCAAACTTCTGAAAAACACAACTCTCTACAGATCCACCAGCACTCGCAGCAATCCCGTAAATCTCTCTCAACGTCCAAATCACACAATCTGATGCAAATCGTTGTGTACTCCTCCTACTCCATGCATGAAACCATTGGAATTGGTCCACAATTTGAAGCAAATCCTCGCAGAAACGGATCCGATGTCCTAAACATCCGAAATCCGAACAGATACAGTAATAGTCATATCTGCATTTGACGCAAAGCAAATGCGTTATACGTCAAAAAGAGCGGAATAACAAGTTGATGATCAAAGAAGAAGAAGACAGGAAGAGCGGAACAACAAGATGATGTTGCCGATGATGATGACAGAAGAAGACAACACAACAAAGTACTAGGCTGAAAGAAGAGTGGAACAAGATGATGTTGATGATGAGGATAATGGGAAGAAGACAATACAACGAAGTAGATGCCTGAAACAGTTGAACAAGATGATGTTGATGAAGATGATAATGGAAGAAGAAGACAATACAAAGGAAGTAGAGGCCGGGAGGAGTGGAACAAAATCAAGATGATGAAGTTGATACTGCTGATTATGGAAGCAGAAGACAATACAAAGAAATTGATGCCAGGGAGAGTGGAAAAAGACAAGATGATGTTAATGATGCTGATTATGGAAGAAGAAAGACAATACAAAGAAATAGATGCCAGGAAGAGTGGAAAAAAAACAAGATGACGGTGTTGATGATGCTGATGATGACGGAAGAAGAAGACAACAAATCGAAGTAGATTGCCTGAGCATTAGGAGAAAGTGAAATGAAGAAGATGCTACTAAAGAAAACTCATCGAACTCCAGAAACAAAAAAAAAAAAAAAAAAAACACA
>Ga0209611_10008204_pt1 | contig 16445 bp, 15 predicted proteins | sample S1TSphgellanicum_3_FD_187693 | JGI IMG/M metagenome (GOLD analysis project Ga0209611, IMG submission 187693) | Host-associated microbial communities from peat moss isolated from Minnesota, USA - S1T2_Fc - Sphagnum magellanicum MG (SPAdes) (version 2) | ecosystem: Host-associated > Plants > Peat...
GGAGGTTAAGTTTGTATTCATTAAATATTCCTTGCATTTGTAAGGTATTATTTGCTACATATATATAATGGATCCAATCCCAATATTTATTTTTATTTGTCAATAAATATGGTAATTTTTGGCAATTTATTTTTATTTTTATTTATAAATGGAAAAAAAAATTTAATTGATTTTCAATGTTTGGTCATTCTTTGGTATGTAGGGTACCCTTAAATTTAGAAGGTATTATTTTGTTACCTAATTATAAGTGGTGTAATTGTTACTATCTACCTTTTTATTTATAAATATACTAATTTGAGAATTTAAGAATATCTTAAATTATTTATGAATCAAATAGAGATATTTAAATATATTCTCAAATTCCCTTTTTTTATAAATATTTTCAAAAAACATTTAGTAATTTTTAATTATTTTACTTCCAAAGCAATATACAAATATTATATTTTGACAAACCTTAAGTCATTTTAATGAGAATCTACATTATTTTCTTATGACATTTGGGGCAATATCACTTACCTCCTTCATATAATTAAACTTCACTATCCACAATCTCTTGTTGCATGCCTTTTTTTTTACTATTGTTTCTAAAAATCCCCAAACAATACCTATATCTTCTATTAGTCTTTGGTTGCCAACTTTCCTTGATGACCTCACATACCTTCGATAAATATATACATATATCCATTTCCCTATGTATGTGGGAGTTGATGAAGTTGGAAGGTGAGTAATGGTAACTTGTCATTACTAGTCATGATGAAATGAAAATGATGGATGTTATTTTGTTACTTATGTTCACAACATTATGAGGTTCCCCTTCACCTATTCTTGTTTATTTTTTTGGGGTTTGATTGAAATTGATGCAACATATATTTGATTACCTATATTGATGTTCTTGTGAATTTTGGTATTTGCTTAATATTTCAAGGCTCATGTTTAAAACCTAATAAAAGTTAAAGCAAATGTCTAGTCTTCTAAAGATGCTGAATCCATGGAAAATTGAGGAGTTCAAAGTTTGAAGATCAATGCATTTTTGAATTATATTCTCCTCCAAGTTTGTACAACAAAATGCTTTTGAATATTTTCAAAAATTAACCACCAATATAAACTGAACACATTTTGTTGGAACCTTTATCTATTGTTAAAATCTTATTGAATGAACTACAAATGAAATTTACCACATTGACCATCACAAGGGATAAACAATACAAATGGTATATGTTTGTTCCCACAAGCACATGATGACCTATGGTGAAGTGTGGCAATTATAGGCAAGAAAGTCTCATCATCCAAAATGACCAATGCCCATTGAAATTTTTGAGAATGATGGAAACATAATATCCATTATATTTATAGCAAAAATGTTAGTTAATATAATATTCACATAGAGACTTTATTCATAAGGGATTGATTTAAGGCATGTTGTACAATAACTTGCAAATTAAATGCAAAACATTGGACTTACAAATTTGCAAATGAAACCGAAATTAATACAAGTGTTATTACTATACTTTGATTTTGTTAATGACCTCTAGTTCTAGACATTAAAACTTTAGTAATCAAAGAAACTCTAAATTCTAATTTTTGAAATGTTTCGAAACCACAATGCCTCTAGTCCTTGATTTTTGAAAATTAAAATCACAAAACCTCCAATTCCAAATTTTTGAAAAGTTTAAAGAATTGATTATTTTACTTTATGAAAGAATCAGCAAAAACTAGCATTTTGGGGAAGATTTTTGACTTATTTTGTTCATTTGTCTAAAACCCCAATTAGGGATCAAAACTAATTTTATGGGAATTATTGGTTGGGGGTCAAAACTTGTTCTTCAATTTTTTTAATAGCACTTCTCATTTTTCCTAACCTTATCCTCCTCATTTTTCTTAAAGCTTATGGGTTCTTTAAAAAGAGAGAACTATTCAACACTAATTAAATCTGATAATGATCTTAGTGACTTTTAACATTAACTATAATATTTTATCCCAAGACAAAATTTTGACATGTAAAAAAAGCTTGGATATGATGATGACTCCCAACACTTATAAAAAGGAATTAATTGCTTTTGCAAACCAAAGTTTTCAAAACATGTAATGTCACAATTCCTTCAAGACATTTGTAGTAACAAGGGTTCTCTTTCCGTTAGCTTGTTGTTGTCACAATTGCACATGAGATGATAATGTGATGACAACAAGGTATTGAAAGCGATTGAAGTCTTGCTAAGCACCTTGCTACACAATTTAACTTTCCATGTTGGAAAGTTTTAAAATCTATAATTAGTTTCAAATGTTGAGAATGTTTAAAACACTTTTGATGAAAGTAACAAACTTGGTTAATGTAGGCAACATTATAAAATATGTATGTTCTTATGGTGAAAGATGACAAGTATTGTTTTGTGATATTTCTCAAATATTGGCTTCACCTCAAGATCATAGTTTTACATTTCAATCAATGCTTGACCTGTAGAGTTGTGAAGTGGGTATGGATATGACCGAAAGGACAGATGTAATGAGAGTTTGTTGTTTAGCCAAAATCTTTTGTCATAAAAGCTTCATGAAAAGAGATCTGAAACTTTATAATTCCTAAAAAAAAATATTCAAAACATTCAGAATGCCACAAAATCCCACGTTGAAACTTTTAATCACAAATAAGTACATCAAACTTGTTTCCAATTTTAAAATGACATTCAATGTTGACATGACTTTTTAAAGAAATTATTAACAAAGAAAATTTAAATGTGATTTAATTACCATTGAGCTAACCCATTTATAAATAATCACCTATCATTTTTTAATCATCCAACAACAATAAGAAAAATCAAATGAAATGCATGCATACACGCATTTGAATTTTTTTTTAATAGGTTGTTAAATTTACTTGAAAACTTATCCAAAAGAAAGGCACATTCAACAATTTTTCTCAACATGTGTCAACAGAATGTCCCAAGATAGGTAATAAGTAAAATAATATCATTCACTTTTCAATAAAGGCTAAAATAAAAGGGATACCTATTAACTTGTGACCTTTTGCCACAGACAATATAAGAGACAAACACTGGGTTTGATTGTCCTTAACTTTCAAATTACTTAGTGGCACATGGAGATGTGATTAAGTACAATGAATATGCAAAAATTTTAAAAAATTGATTAAACAAAATATTTCATTTTATAAATTAAAAATATTTTAATTTCAACTTCATTTTCTTCATGCAAATGTTAATTAACCTTCAATTATGAAATTATAATTATAAAAAATAGAGTCATTTTATTTTAGTTTCAACTCAATTTTTTTCATGCATTAATTAACCTACAAATATGGGGTGAAAATTATAAGAACTATATTTTTTATTTTAGTTTCAAATCACTTTTTTTATGCATTAATTAACCTTCAACTATGGGGTTAAAATTATAAGAACTAGACTCTACAATGAAACTTCAAATATACATACTTATCATTTGGTCTACTAATTGAATCATTTAGTAAGACAATCATATATACTTACATTAATTTTTAATTTTATAATTATGTCACGTGTACAGATTCTTTTCAAATCACTAATCTTGTAATAAATCATTGATTAAGTCCGTTGAAAGCTAGCCCATAAAACGCATCACCCACTCAATAAAAACGCTATGAAATCAAGGATATTGATTTTAAGTTGACAGTTAATAGTGTGTAGAACTAATGGAGAAAATCCAATGCTACAAAAGTTTCAAAATTCAACGAAAATGAAGCACACAACACATAATCACATCTTCCAGTGCCACTAAGTGGTTTGAACTTTAAGACAATCAAAGAGTGTTTGCTTCCCATATTGAGCTGCAGTCAAAGATAACACATGTTGATATATATCTCCTTGTACGTCCAAATGATCATCCACTTGTAGAACTTGCTTCCCATCTAGTAGACTTTTACTTGGAACTCATCAGTTTGGCCTTGAACCTCTAGCCAGAACCCATGTGCTGATCTGCAATCCTGGTATTGATCCATGAATGCATGCACCTAGCTACAAGAAAAATTGATTATGTCATGTAAAGAACTCCCAACTGATCATAGCAGAATATCAGGAAGCAGAATGAGAGATAAATTAGAACTATGCATTAATTCTAGATCTTAGCAGAATATCAATAAGCAGAATGAGAGAGATCAGACTCGGTCAGTTTGCTACTGCTCATGAGTTTCCTGCAGCTGTACACATACATACAGATGAGATACAACAGATCATCAGTCTACTTGGGACAACACATTGTTGCAAAACTATTATCAATGGATTTGTTATGAAACACACCTTATGAGCTGACTGTAAGTGCAAGCTGATTTTGAAACTGGATGATATATTGCAGCAAAGATCACAAGCAAACTTGACAAGCACTAGGCTAGTACTCTCGTTATTTCTGAACTCTGAAGACTCTGAAGATCATGAACTTGAAATTGCTGTAACTGAAAGGGGAGGAGGAGTCCACACAGTGGTGGACTCTATTATAGTATTTCTCAGCACATGACTAGTGAAGTGATCATTTAATAAATATAGTCATATAGTTTGGGTTCCTTGAATCTGGTCTCTATGTGAAAAGAAAAAAATGAGTGCGGCTTCTTCATGGTCTCTTTCTATTAGCTTTGCTGTCATCACACTGTCCCATGTTTAGATTCATGTATCTCTCTCTAATTGCATCTGAGATTCTCATCCCATCTCTAGTTGGCTGCTTGCTCCTGAAGTCCACTGTAGTAGACTAATAATAACATCCTGATTCCCATTTCTAGCTGCAACCCAAATTAAGCAATAAAGGAAAAAAACAAATCCCCATTATTGGACCATTTGCCTTATGAATGAATACATATCAGAATTCTATTGACTTATCCTGAAGTTCTTATTACCTACACAACCCTAGTAGCTTAAACCTCTAAATCTAGCTGCACCAGCGCTTAATTTTTTTGTGGCCAAATTTTGCAACTTGGAGAGAAAAAAAATTTGGAAAAAATAAAAATTGCTTTCTTGAGTTTTATGGATGTTTTGTAAAAAAAATTTGGAAATGAAAATAATTAAATTAGTCACATGTAGATCTAGGCACTTCCTAGGTTACCACTTGTAACAGCACTTTTGTAAAAATGCTATAAACACCTAGGACAGGACCTTCATGGTTTAATGCTAATAATATTAGTTGGGGATCCTCGCCAGTGGACCTACTACTTGAGGAACTTGAACACAAAAGAACACTCTGATGAGGTTACACCCAAAAGCGTAATATAAACCCAAGGGGTGATGGCTCAGTGGTATAGCCTATCTGAGAGTCTAGGACCTAAGAAAAGGTTCTGGGTTCAAACCCACTGGTCTGCAAGTTGATGAAAAGCCCTGCTTTGGACCTCTGCCACTCAGCTTGGCTTTGTGGGTGCCAAGTGCTTGTCAGTTGGCTCTGCTGCTGTGTTCCCAAAAAAAAAAGAAAAAAAGAAAAAAAGTCCTACACACGGTAAAATTTGATTATAAAAATGGATCCATGATGGCTTGTTTAGTGATAATGATCATCAGATTAGGTACTGAAGTTTTTTTGATTTTGTGATGTCGCTCAAGTGTTGATTATCCATAAGTTGTTGGTTTAGCCAATTTTTGCAACATTCAAAACATGAAAGTCAAAAATCTTAAGCATCATTTTCTATTGTAGGCAATTTTGGATCAAACTGATCACTGATAAATTAATAATAGTATAATTAATTAAAATATATGGGGTTCTATTATAATATTTAAATTTGGGTTTTTTTTTCTTTTTTTTGCTTCTTAAAGGATATTGATTATAGCTAATTTTATACTAGAACCCTTGACCTTCTGTGAGTGTTTTTAGAGGGAGGTAGGTAGGTAGGTAGGTAGTAGGATGATGGGGGAGTAGCTCGATATGCAAAGCAGGTCCATTCAATCTAGCAAAACAATGAACCTGGTCCTGCTATTGGACATTACCTTTCCCTGAATTTGTGGAGTGAATATCGTTAATTTGATTGGGATTTTGTTTGGCATTGAAAGTGTCCACCTCCAATGCATGTAAGTAACCCTCTAGGGTGACTTATTTGGATTTATGGGCAGTCACAATGTTTCCCCCTTAATTTAGAAACTAAAAAATTTATTTAAAATTTATTTAAAATTAAATTTAAAATTCTAAAAAAAAAACTACTAAGGACATCCTTTCCAGGCCATAGTGAACCAGCAGCCACCTAGACTGGCACCTTCACCTTCTTGAGTGAGGCCTCTTTAAAGTGGCCAAATTAAACCCAAGAATTTTTTTTATTTGGACTATGCATGGGTTATATTTATAATATTTAAGAAGCAATTCAAAATGAATTTTGAGGTTTTGACCATGGTTCCAATTGTGGGTGCTGGTGGTTCACCAGAGGTCATCTTTCTTTCCATTAGGCTGCTGTTTGGAACTCTACAATCAGAGCAACCTAACAGAAAGGCATTGACATAGGGCCTTGCTTTTTTTGGTTGCATGTCAGTTGCTTTCCATTGTAGAGTTGCAAGTCTGTTGCAAATGTGTAGTTAATCATGTTAGGAATTTAGGAACACATGATCTCATTGAGAAAAATAAGACAGATGTCCTTTAGGGATAGTTATAGTTTGACTCATAGTTCTCATAACTCTTACAATTCATCAATGCTTGACCAAGAAAGTTATGAGATGTGAGATGATTTAGTGACACAACTCATTAGTAAAACATAATGGAAAGTTGTTTTGATTGTAGAATCTATAATCACATGAGCTTAATGAAAAGATGTCAAGAGCAATGTGTGTGGGTATATCATTTTTGATATATCTCAGGGTAAAGGTGTAAACATATTTTCAATTTCTTTACTCAATGGGTAAGGGTATATTATGTTTTTTTTTTCATTAGGGTAGGGTTCGAGTACTTCTATCATATACCCTTTTTTAGGATTAAAAAGGATAATTTTTTAAAATCTTATTTAATGAAAATGAAATTTTTTTTCCACACTTTGTAATTTATTTAGACAACTCTTTAGAGGCTTAAATCTAGTGGGACAATGCACAAATGCGCAAAGATGCATAAAAATATTTCAATTTTTTATTTTTAAACATCTATGAAACGAAAGGCCATTGAGTTCAAATTGGACTACATGACACTTGCCCTACTAAACATAAATCAAAATTTAAAAATCAAATTTTGCCATATAAACAAGTTGATTTGTTTCGGACTCTAAGACGACATCTACAAAGCCTTATCAAAATCTCAATAATATAAAAAATTCATTCTACTTTAGTTTGGCTTTTCACAATACGTAAAATCTAACAAGTCAAATATCCAAGTACAATAGGAAATTACGCTTCATGTGCTTTCCACCACTTTCAAAAAACATGCAATTTCTTGTTGCATCTATAGTCAAAGAAAAATTGTTAACATTACACATTTGATGTATAATATGTTTTATTAAAATTTATGATTGCATAATTAAAAACTTATATGTGATTAGAAAAATAAAAAAACTTGCATGTTCCATGACAATTTGATCTTGAATCAATCTTGCACCAAACACTACCAACGGTTGTTTTTGGGGGCCAAATTTTTATGGGTGTTGTACAAAAGGATGAACTTTTTGATAAGTTGAACACAAAAAAAGAATTAGAGTTTCAAAATCATACCTTATTGCTAAAATTATGGCTATTTCTATTCCCACATAATTATGTAGAATAGAAAGGTCCTTGAATATGGGATCAAACATTAGAGCCAAATCATGTGAGTTTTTTTGGGATCAAATTGATGCAAACAATCCATAAATGGAATAAGCAAATGAATGATTTTCAATCACATCCTACTTGCTAACAATTTATTTATTTTGCATCAAATCGAGATGGGGGAATAAAGCTCATCTTAATTTCTAGTTCAAGTCTCTCTTTGGTCAATTTCACACAAAGGTTAATTGCATTTGTAAGTGCATCACTTAGCAATTAATAACCACAAACATTGATAATTTAACACACAACTTGATACAATTGGGGCAAGGTTGAAACAATGATTTCTAAAATGGCCCAAATTTGTGGTGTTGGGATTTTTCCTTGTAAAGCCAATGTTTCTTGATTGTAACAAGCTTGTTGGAACATTGCCACTTTGGAAGCAAACCTTATTTTCATTGGTGTGCTTAGCTTTTGTGGTCACAATCCTATATCTAAACAAGCCTTTGTTTGTTCTACCCTTCCTTAATTTCCTAATTTTTTGGCCGTGTTATATAAATTTGAATTGAAGATTGTGCAAATTTGATCTTCATGGGTTATGAACCTACATATCTTCTCATTAGAAACGACATATTGGCAAATTGTAAATGGGCATGGCCAAAACAAACACCTTCAAATGGTGGCAATATCATCAATTTTTCATAGTAAACAATTTGTTTATGAACATTTATCATTGTAGACAAATGTGTGCCTTCATCTTTCACATAACAAATAATTTTGTTATATTTTTCAAATAAAACTTGCAATCAACTAACAAGATTAATTTTAATAATGTTTTTGCCTCAAATAGACCAAACGTGACATGTTTTTATTCCCAACCCAATGTTATAAAAATAATCACAAGGGCAAAAATACCAAGTGCACCTTTATTCATCCAAAGCTCAAATGCTGGTGTCACAGAAACTATGACATTGACATAAGACAAAACAAACTTTTCGAATGTGCATATCATCATATAAGGTACTATTTCTTCAATTAGGGTTTTACATGATGGAAACACTAATCATGGGTCCCTTTGTAAGTCCAATCATTTCATCCATATGTTTCAATTATGTTTAAAGGGAGTAACCCCTCCATAACAACTAACACAAGATCATCAATGAAATTTTTTTGTTCATTTGATTTTTAATATGTTGTACTATTGAAAAATGCAAAAATGGATATTAGAGTTACCACTTTTTGAACCTTGGAACTTTGTTTCTCATAAACATTTATAAACCAACAAAACATCATCATACAATGTCATTAACATACATTTTTAAAATGTCAAAATGTTTAGTTTCACAATTTTTTTCATGGCTGAAATTTCATTCTTAGTTTTATAAGAAATTAATACTTTCCTACCTCAAGTTTTTGATCCCAAAACATGAACACCCAAAGCAATTGAATGACACAAAATACAATGAAAAAAATATTTTGTTTCAAGTGACAAAAACATCAACATTTGATTTGAAAAAAACCCAAGAAACAAATTGTTAACATGTAGAAATCTTTAGACTAGTTAGTTCCATAAGCCTATTAATAACTAATAATCACTAATGGTAAAATTACCGTCCTTTACCCAAGGGATGAAACTAGTGGGATTAAGTAGTTCGGGTTAGTGAGTGGCTAGGGGTAATCCACCCAATCATTTAGGAGATTTCTAGGAAGGGATTAGGATAAAGGCCCTATTTTCTAGGGGTCAATGTGGGCCTTGTGTGGTATGTGGAAAAGAGGGACTAAAAGAAGTGGGAAAGGATTGGGAAAGGCATTCAAAACTTTTGGAGTGGGGACATTAGGAATGTAGGACTCTCATAAAGAAGGAAGGGAGGAATAGATAAAGATATATGTATTTTGTGTGTGATTTTAATGGAAAATGGTTGAAGGACTCAAGCTTCTCGTGTTGTATTTTTATTCTATAAAAGGTAAAAGGTAGAATAGTTAGTAATGTACAAGTAGGATGCTTCCTTGAGATAATATTTTTGCATTTCTTTTAGGACATAAAATAATGAGGCTTCCCATTTGGTAGCCTTTGGAGCATTACGCTATTGGCTACCACAAGAAGGTAGTAGCCAATCCTTAATGGTGGAAAGTAAAGGGGGAAGACCAACAAATAATCGTCTATAAATTGAAAGGTATAGTAGTAGGTGGTAAGTAGGAGCTATTAAGGAAGACAATTAGTTATAAATAGTAGAGAGTAGAGGAGGGATTTCTTAAGGTGCTACAGGTGGCAAGCAGGGCCACAAGACCTATAGGTGTAAGAAAGAAGGACAATAGTGGTAAAAGGTTGACAGATCTTTTAGATAACATCTAGGGGTGTTGTAGTTATTATAGAACTAGGGAGAGTTATTATCAAGTTTTAACCATTTTTCATTTTTCCTCTTTCTACTTTCTCCCCCTTACCCCCTAGTTTATACTACTTATAAGAGGGTAGGTCTAGTCATAGGTGATCGACCCTTACCTATTTCATTCCTCTTTGTATGACTTCTTACTTACTAATTGAGTAATTGTAGTAATGCAAGTTAGGAAGGTAGTTTTTTTTGTGGAGTAATAAGGTGTTGACCTTGTCCCCTAGTCTTACCCCCTAGAGAATAATAATGATCAAGGGTTGCAATTTCACCTTTTAACACAAATTTTTAGTCCCATGGAGCACAAAATTTTGCTTATTGTTGTAATGTAACGAGTTGTTGACAAAATTCAAAAGAAAATTTGGTTTATTATATTTGTTAATTGATGAAAAACCAAAAACGACAATTGTGGATGAAGGTACATCACCATTTAGAAAGGCAAACTATTTTAGGTTGTTGGGGCTTTGTTCACCATTTCAAACTACAAGGGAAAAAATGTATTTAGGATGAAAACACATTAAGGTGGCTAAGTTTCAGCAAATTAAAGTCCCTTTTCAAAGTCCTTTTCTTGTCACTAGAAAAGATTCAGTGCTAAAATCATGTCATCTACCGTTTGCTAGTACAATGCTTGCAGAATAGGTGGAAGGGAAACAAACTGTGTGAACATGTTTGCCATGTTTTGTGAATGCAAGCATTCTCTTCTCCCCCTCCTGCAATTGCACCGCAATCTATGATCCTAAAACAAACATAACTACACTCAATTAAAACTACTTGATCAATCATCAATGATAAAATTCAGGCAACTGATTACAGCATCAGAATGTCCAATGAGAGGCTACAAACTTGCTGCTGAAAATATGCAAAGAAGTCAGTCCAAGAGCTATGCACTTTCACCACCACATATTTGCCCACCTTGCTCTTGAGCATGAAAACTCCATCTCATTCATGCTTACCATTTCATCACTGCCAATATTAAATGGCTCTTGGAAGTTTGATTTTGTCAACTTGCAAATGGAACTAAGGATCTCATAAACTGAGAGAAACATTATCTTTTCCCATAAAAATCACTAACGGATTCAAGCAAAAAAATTACAAAAATCTCCACTCAACCCTGTGGCTACATACATACTTTCCTGCCATGACCACCTAAAAAACAATAGAGGAGATAATTGTGTTTGGAGTCACATTTGTCCAAGCAATTTGAGGTTTTGATAAGGTTTTAAAAAACATGCGTGTGGTCAGATGGACCTTGCACCACCACTGTAACTGATGTTGATTCAAACTAATAGTAGACTTTGGGGAGGGAGGGGGGCCTGGTATAGCGAAATAAGTGCATACCTTTTTGTCCCACATCCTAAGTAAAGAGACCAGTCTCTCATTGGCCCTGATGATGACCAGCTTCGGTTTTTTTTTCAGGTTGTACATGGTTTCTTCATCACATTGTGTGGGTGGGGAAAAGGGCGAAGGGGCCCCCCTTGAATGTTGGTTTCACCGTCGCTCGCCACGACTGGAACAAAATGATCAAAAGAAAGGATTATGTGCAACCTCCTAATTGAATAAATAATAAGTACCCCTAGTTTATAATGGGGGTATTACTCAAGGTTGAAAACGGTGCCAAAAAGTTTTGGGAATAGAAGTTTCATGCAGCTAGTGGGAAGGCTCAACCTGCACTCAAGGTGTCTTGTTTTTTTTAAAAACGTTTTGGGGGGGAAGGGGGGGGGGAATAGGAAGATTTTTTTCATTTTCCCTTTGTTCCAATAGGTTCCCAATGTGTTCCCCACGGGTTTTCTTTTAAATTTTGGGGGGGAGGGGGGAGGCAAGGAAAGAGGAAGATTTTTTCGTTTTTTTGGGGTTCCAATAGGTTCCCAATGTGTTCCCCATGGGTGTTCCCAATCGCACCTTGCTTTAATCCCATATGTTTTGCTCAAAGTCCTCCCCTTTTCACATATATCGGTGGGCCAAAGGGGGAAGCACTCCATCTATCCATAAAATTTTCAATTTTTGTGAGCCTTCATAGTTTCAATTTTTTTTTGCTGGGGCCAATCAAATTCAATAGAAAAAAGTTAGACTTGTGAGGGGTAAAGGTCAGGCCAAAAACAGTGATAAATTTTTTTGGGAGGAGAAATTTCATGCAGCCAATGGGAAGGCCCAAGCACACACTCAATGTGCCTTGCATTTTTTCCTTTTAAGTTTGGGGGGCGAGGGATTTAAAGGGGGATATTTTTTAGTTTTCCCTGGTTCCCACTATGTTGACCATCCCACCATCCGCTCACTTTGGCTGGCCAAAAATGGTCATGAAGTCTTTTGGGAAGAGTGATTATTGGAAAACACGGAACAACACACGAGAGCACATGTTGTTGAAATAGAGTGGGGCCATCAAGCCTAACTACTGATAGATGTTGTGCGATGCGCTGAACAACGTCGCGTGGCGTGCGCAAAGGATCAACTTCAAACTGGACAACACATGGCCCTACGAGATTTGCGATACCCCTTGGCCAACCTGCAAGTAGACCAACAAATGTTCAAACGCTTGAATGAGCAATGCAACCATTGTGGTTCTCGCTTTTGGATCGAAGAGCGCACGAGGGGCTTTCTTCGAAGACCATGCTATAGTAAATGTTGTGCCTTAGGGAAAATTCTTTTGCCTCCTATTCGCACCCCGCCAGAGTACATGGTGATGTTACAATATCGACAAAATGTTGAATTACATAAACACCTTCATTTATACAATGTTGCATTCGCATTTACGTCCACAAGGGTCTAGAATGTGGGCTTTGAGCTTGGACCAGGAGTGCATACCTACAAAGTGCAAGGAGGATTCTACCACTTGATTGGTGGTATGGAACTCGCAAAAGGGTAATTGCCACGCTTTCTTCAAGCCTATGTGCATGATGCGGTAAATGAGGGTCGAAATCGGCAGATGCAAAACCTTAATATCAGCCCGGCGCATTTGATGACACTTCGCACGATCCTCGAGCGCGTAAATCCTTATGTAAATGTTTTCGTTCATGTAGCTGACCGTTTCGTTACAAACCTTGTAAAGGAGGTCCACATTTGCATTACAGTTGGCCGTACCCTGGGAAATGGAGATGTCCACCGTTACAACGTCCCTACGACAAACAAGGTTGCAATGATAATTCTTAGCGAGCCAAGAGAGGTTGGAAATCGCGATGTCATTGTACAACAACGATATGGAGTTGGTTTACAACGGATGAATGAGCTAGCACCTTCTTACAATCCTTTACAATACCCACTACTTTTCCTCGCTAGGGAAGACAAGTGGTTTGAAAATCTATGGCTACAGAACAATCAGGACGGAGCACACACAAGGGTCTCAATGGCGGCTTATTATGCACAAAAAGTGTACTTTAGTGGTGAACTCTCTGCTCTGCATCTTGGTGGTCGCATTTTTCAACAATATATTGTTGACGTTACTACCAAGACAGAGCAGAACACTCTTAACTTTTTGGTGTTAAACCAAGCTCAACTTCGTGCAGAACTCTACCAAAGGTTGGCAAATATGTTCGAACATGATTTCCGATTAGATATTACGCAAGTGGGTCAACAAATTGTTCTCCCAGCTTCATTTCGCGATTCTCCACATTTCATGATGCAAGCGTATCAAGATGCGATGGCTATTGTGCGAAGCAAAGGAATTCCGGATGTTTTCCTCACATTCACTTGCAACCCGAATTGGCAGGAAATAATCGCAGAGCTCAAGCCTAACCAAACAGCCTTTGAATGTCTAGATTTGGTCACCCGCGTATTTCAGATGAAGGTGAAAGCCCTTCTTAAAGGAGTGGCAAAAATTGGATGGTTCGCCAAAATTATTGGGAACATCTAGACAAGGGAATACCAGAAACGAGGCCTACCTCACATCCATCTGCTCCTTATATTTCTTCCAAAGTAAAAAGTTTCCACAATCGAAGACATAGATCACTTAGTGTCGGCGGAGCTTCCTTTTCCAAAGAACGCACCTCTTTTTGAAACAATCACAAAATGTTTGTTGCACAAACCGTGTAGCCAAGAATACCCCAACGCACCCTGCATGGTCAACGGTTTATGCAAGAAACAATATTCGCGAGCTTTCTCTGAGGAGATAACACAAGGTGAAGACGGTTACCCTGTCTACCATCAGCGAAATGATGGTCAAACGTTTCAAAAAACTCTTGATGGCTTTGTGTACGACAACCAATGGGTGGTGCCCCACAACCCCTACCTTACCAAGATGTTTAATGCACATATTAATGTCGAGGTGTCCGCTGGTATTCGAAGTGTTAAATACCTTTTCAAATATGTTTACAAAGGTCTTGAGTGTGTCGCAGCAGTGATTGCCGATCCAATAAATGAGATTCAGTAATACATTGACGCCAGATATTTGAGTGCTGCTGAAGGGGTCAATTCCTTATTTTCATTCAAAAAACATATGGAATGGCCGCTAGTCACTCGATTAATTGTTCATTTGCTAGGACATCACAACGTCATTTTTAATGAAAATGAAGATTTGGCTGTTATAGCGAAGCGTGCTGCTCGCTAGAAAACCACCTTGACCGCCTACTTTGCGTATAATGTTCAAAATGCGGATGGTGGAACGTGGTGTATGTGGACTTCCTTGCTGATCATGTTTGGAAAATTCAAGAAAAAGTTTGGTTGGTTCAACAACGAGGAGAAAAAGTTGTTGGGCGAATGTATTTCGTACATCTCGTCGCTGGTGAACGCTTCTTTCTTCGCCTCCTACTTACTATCGTACCAGGCGCGACCTCTTTCGAACATCTTTGGGCTATTGACAATATAGAGCATCCGACATTTCAATCTACTTGCAAAGCACTCGGATTACTACAGGATGATGCAGAATGGGACACGTGCATGCGAGAAGCATGTATTGATCAAGATGCAAAGAGGCTAAGGAATCTCTTTGTGACTATTACTATTCTACTTTCGTTTGAATCCGGAAGTGTTATGGGAAAGATATCGAGACGATATGTCGCATGATATGCGGCATCGATGCATCACAAATGGAGGCACTGCTGACGATGCCTACAATGACACCCTACTACTCCTCAAGGCCAAATTAGCGTTGACGAACAAAGGCTTGCACGACTTTTCAAAAATGTCGCTCGCTTTGCCGCCTATAAAAATGTTGCGTGTCAATCCTCAATTAGCTGCAGAGCTTACTACGATAGAGATGTACTCCATGGCTACATCAACCAAAATCTACCGCAACTTAACATTTGTTAAGAAACAGTTGTCACTGCAGTGTTCAACGTAGTAGCCCAAGGCAAAGGCATAGTATTTTTCTTAGACGGTCCAAGTGGGTCAGGCAAAACCTTTGTATATAACGTGTTATTAGCATTGGTTCGATGAGACGGACATGTCGCCATCAAAGTTGCCTCCTTCAGCATAGCAACTCTCTTATTGGAAGGTGGACGAACCACACATTCGGTTTTCAAGATCCAAATTGCCCTTGGTAGGGATTCAATGTGCTCGATACCTGTGCAAAGTGATTCTACTAAGCTATTCCGGGAAGCAAAGTTGATTATTTGGGATGAGGCTCCAACACAACACTGACACTGTGCCAAGGTGGTAGACTGGACTTTGCACGACATCATGCGGTGCCTAGATTCACCTTTTGGCAATAAAGTGGTTGTCTTTGGGCATGATTTCCAACAATGCCCGCCAGTGGTGTCCAGAGGCTCTTGGGCATCAATCGTTTCTACGGCCCTTTCGCGTTCAGTTTTGTGGCATCAAGTGTGCGTCTTTACTCTCACGGAAAACATGAGATTGCGCACCGATCCCCTTTCTAGGCCATATGCTGAGTACCTTCTAAGAGTCGGCAATGGCCAAAAGTCTTCCATCATTGATCATTTTCCACCGGAAGTCGACGCGGAGCCCTTAATTGGAGTCGAGATTGCCTTATACCCGGAAATCCATCAAGCGCCATCTTTAAAGACCTTCATCCACGTTGTTTTTTCAACCCTAGCAATCAATTATGTAAATTTAGGATACATGAACGGTCGAGCTATTCTGACAACAAAAAATACAGTTGTGAACTCTCTCAACACTCAAATTGTCGAGGCTGTGCTCGAGCAAGAGCACGTATTTTTGTCAGCATACTTAGTAGAAATGGGGGACGACTAAGCTATAGCGATTGGCATAGAATTTCTCAACACCATTACTCTGGCAAGTATGCCACCACATCGCCTTGTTGAGAATTCAAGCTCAACTAGTTAGGTTTCATTAGTTACTGGAATAGGAAAGTAACTAGGTTACTTTCACAAGGTTGAATTACTTTCGTTACTTATTTTAGTTTGGTTATTTGTGGTTTGGTCTTGTAGTTAAATACCTTGGTGTTGATGGTTTGCTTCTCTTTTCTTCATTACACAAGTTTGTGTATTTC
>Ga0209611_10008205_pt1 | contig 16442 bp, 15 predicted proteins | sample S1TSphgellanicum_3_FD_187693 | JGI IMG/M metagenome (GOLD analysis project Ga0209611, IMG submission 187693) | Host-associated microbial communities from peat moss isolated from Minnesota, USA - S1T2_Fc - Sphagnum magellanicum MG (SPAdes) (version 2) | ecosystem: Host-associated > Plants > Peat...
GCTCTTTTGGTCAACCAAATACCCTTTAATAGCCAGTACAGTAAAAGAGCAAAGGAGGAGGCAACTACCCGATGTGACATGATGGACATCCTATGCAGACTTGGTTGTCGATTGAACAAAACAATATCACCATCCTGAAGGTGTCGCTCTACAATGTCACCATACTTGAGCTCCGCTGCATATCGTCTTCTATCACCAAATTTTAGGAACCTACCACAACACAAACCAACAAGTAAAACTTCATCAGTCTGACCATGAGTGCAATTCCACATTGCACCTATTTATCAGTACACTGGCATGATGGACCCAAACAGCAACAACCAGAGGAGGATTGAAAGAGAGACACTGCACCAACAAAGATTTTCTTAGCAATCTTGCTAATTGTAAGATACTGATTCAATTACCCTATGACACTAGCATACATGCTGCCCAAGAAGAGACAGGCCACCACAAAGGGTTCATCCTAGGTAAAACAAGACAGAACTGAGATCCAAAAATTAACAGGACTTACAGCTTGTTCCCATCAGGGTAGACTATAAAATTGGCACCTGGGTGCTTTGACATGCCATTGATCACTCGTGCCCTCAATTTATCTATGTTGTAGCGCGAAACCTTCTCTGGATATGTTAGAATCTGTGCCATCAACAATGGCACAGCAACCTGTTGCCAGGAAAAAGGAACAAACTGCTGCCTGTTATGCAAGGACAAACAACATGATGATACCACACCCATAATAGCTCCATGTTCTGAAAATCCAGATTATGGACTTCAGGGCAAAAAACACAATCTCAATACCAGCAAATTAGAAAGCTACTTCAGCAACCCCCCAGCAGAAGAGTACATCTCTACTTCCCAAACCCAAAGCTCCAATTCCTAACCCTTGACAACTGAGTCAAATGCCAGTTAGCAGGACAAAAACTCCATCAAAGTGCCTTCACCTCTGTAATTTTCAAGTTTGGGTCAGGGGAGATGACTGTGCGCCCAGTGAAATCCACACGCTTCCCAGAAAGATTACCACGAAACCGTCCTTGTTTACCCTTTAGACGTTGGACAAATCCCCGCAGCGGTTTGCCAGCATTCTGCTGCTCAGCTCGAGACACTGGAGTCTCACTGTTGATGTACAATGATACCCGGGATTGAAGCAGATCCCAGGTTTCCTGTAACAATAACCAGCTGTGATTCCTCAGAATTAATCTTTTCTCATCCAAATTTTGCAGACTTTTCTTCTTCATCCCACATCTAATCTCCCACTAGGCTTCACAGGTCAAATTTACATGCAAACACAAGGAACAATTGGTGCTACTACATGTTTGCTTCTTTGACATAGAAACTACAACTACAAGCTGATATGAAATTATTACAAACCTATCAAGCTCCCCACACAAAAGTAAGGTATAAACATACTGGGTGGTGATCAGTGCCCTTATACCATGGTACGCTCAGCTGGCAGACCAGACTCCACACAAGTCCGGAGAGAGTTGTTGCAATTCAGGATAACTGTCAGGTGCATTGTCAAATCATCCTCATTGCTGGAACCAAATCAACACACATATGTGAGTTCCACCATACAAACAGCCTTGACATGTGAGGCACTTGAGAGAACACAAGCTGTCCGAGACGTATAATCGAGTTAAATCTCCAATTAGCAGTTGGAATCCTGGAACACAAGAATCATCCACATTAAATGCAAAAAGCGGAACAAAGTTGATATATTCATGTCAAAAGTGACCCACCTCCCAGCAGCAGAGTCCATTTCAACAGAAGGCCTGACAGCGACAGGAGGCACCACCAGATGCGTGACAATGAGTTTTTCAGGCCTCTCTGCCAGATCTAACACCTCACAATCCTGCACATAGCCAGGCTCCATATATTCATGAACTGTTCAAGCAAATTGAACAAACTAAGAAGCACATTCAACCAACTGCAGCTGTGCTAGATTAAGAACAGTGCAAAAAAGTGAAAAAGCAACAGCAACTCAATTCATGCAATGCTGCATCATAACTCTAACCTCTGCCACCATGGCTTCAAAAAGCCCAAGGACCCTGAGGGGGTCAAGATTATCATAGACACGACTTAGACATGATTTCAACTCTGGTTTGAACTTCATAGCATCCTCTAGCTGCGACACCATCTCTTCACGAAGATCCAATGCCTTTGCATACTTGTCATGGATGAGCTTGATAGGAGGCTGTGCCAGTTTTTTCACAACACCTGAAGTCAGAGACCCACACATCAACACTGAATGTTTTCTCTCCTTCAGAGATGATGATAGTGAAGTCCAGCTGTGAGCTAGCAAGATGATTACCATTTCTTGAACAGGTTTTTACATGAAACCACACCGGTCACAAGTTTAAGCAATCCCTCCTCAGTTGCACCATTGCCCATACTATCAAGTTTCTACAGAGATTGGAACTGAACAGATAGGCATCACTCTTTTGAAAGAAAAATTGATGAAGAGTGAGCAAAGACAGATATCCAGATTCTGACCATTATAATCTCCACACCATAAGCAATTGCGCACTCGTTTACACCTGTCTATCACCTTCTTCAAAACTGCTCGTCTCTGCAGCACTTCAATTCTGGGGTTTCGCATTTTGCGAAGAATTTGTTTGCGCTCATCTTCTGGCAAAAGAATGCGTGCACATGACTGCAATCCACCCATGCCAACAATGGCCATCTGAGCTCACCAGAACTTCCAGTAAACTCACATGCGAAGTGGAACTGGTATAGTCCAATTACTCAAGTATCATTAAAATCAGCAGGAAGATCAGCTAATGCTAGTCCACTGACAAAACTGCATGTGAAGCTATAGCACAAAAAGCAGAGGTCTCTTGGTTTGTTCTCCAGCAACTGCTTTTGAGCTGTCTATAGCTTGCACACTGCCATAGATACAGTACCAAAAACAATACATCAAGGATGTGATAGAAGAAGAAGTTTAATTTGCTAATGCATAGGTCTAGCTCACTGATGGAGGCAACAAGATATACATTTGCCATACACATCTATGAAAATGCCATCATGCAGGCAACCCACCTTGCATATACATTGTAGAGTGCTGATAATAGTCTTCAAATAACCAATGTGAAACACTGGAAGCTCAAGCTTTACATATCCAAAGTGACCAGGACAGTCTGCCAGTTTTCCAGAGCAGGTTGTGCACTCCCCCTTCTTGTCTGTTGTGCCCTATCATATAGTTACCAGAAAATCCAATCACTCATCAGCACACTCCCACCAAGACATATTCATTTGGTAATTTGCAGTTTATGTTGCAAACCAATTCGAATGTCCAAACAAACTGCAGACAGGCTTCTTAAAAGTCTAAACCCTAAACCCTAAAGCACAATATGCAGATTGGAAATGCAAGGTTTGTGTGCGTGTTTGAGCTACACACCAGACGAGTGTCCACAACTCCGTTCACAGCAGGCCGTCGGTCAGGCATGGTGTACAAGATCGACTCGGACACATGAAGCTCTGAGGCTTTGACGATCTCTTGGCTAGACATCGTCCTGAAACGGATGCTCTTTCTACAATCCTCAAGAAATCGTTAGAGACTCATTGCACGGACCGTAATGGACCAAATTGAGCTCAAGAATGGTCATGTTTACATAGAGAAAAAACGTAGGCACTCAAACCAAGAGCAAAATTCTCCGCCGTGTCTCTGGATACTCCCGAAGAAGTTTCATGACAACTAGCGCTCCAAAAAAAAAGAAAATAACAGATCAAATAAATCTATGGCTAGTGAAATCCAATTCGAAAAACGTAAAATTTGTTTACGAAGAAAACACGACCACTAACAGCTGGACAAATCTCTTCTATAATCTCTCATCTCTGCGTTTCCCTTTCACAATCACGAAACCCCACACATGGGGCGCGAATGGCACAAGAACTTACATTTTATGGGGTCCAACATCCTCGATAAAAGGTTGCTTGGAAAAATTAATCGACAGGTGGGGCTGCACACTCGGTGCACCCATGGCACCACCTGCTCCTCCTGCCGCGCCCCCCATTCCCATCGCGACGTTCCACCTGCAAATCAACAAACCAAAATCCCTCCTCCTCCCCCTGCTACTCTTCCCTCCTCTTCCGGATAATTTTCTACTTATCGCACCTCGTTCTCTTCCGTCGCGAATGCAGAATTCCGAAGCCTTTCTTCATCGCTCTGCGAGAGAGCAAAACCAAACAACAGGCCTAAAACCCTAATTATGCGCATCAAACCCTAAAGGAGCGATTCCAAAACCCTAATTTCTGTTTCTGTGCCCTTGCGTCCTAAAACCCTAGTTTGTTAATATGGGTAATCCATAAGGAAGTTCCCTCTTTTTTGTCACGTTCCCATATGGTTCCCAATAGTTCATCATTATTTTTGTAGGATTTTTAAATCATGGCTTTTTATGGCGATCTAAATGTGCAGGGGAAATGGGTAAACTATATAGGCTCCAAAAACTAAACTATTAATTATTTTATTTTAATATTAGATAACATGGACATGCACATATTCATTTGTCTTTTTATTACTCACTATTGTGGCCTGTGCCGTTGGCCCAAGTGTGAACCCATTACAAAATAGGGAAACTCTCAACATGTGAACATTGTTTTGCAATGTATGTATCAATTTTTGGAATAGCCAAATATGAAAGAAAATCATGCTTGAATTGAATGATAAGCCTTCAAGTGTTACCAAGTCCTCAACTGATTTTTCCTTCCAAAACCTGGTTTTTTTTTAATTTATTTGAATTTTCAGTGGTAGAAATCACTTAAAAATAAATATCTCCCACATTCTGAATCCAAGTCTTACCAAATAAATTCCATTTAATCCTGCTCATCAAGTTCCAACAACACCAAAGGCACATTCCAATTCCTCCAAAATTTTCAGATATGATTTAATATAATTTTTAGTGAAAAATCATTCAATATTCAAGAACTTCTACATCGCAAGTCCAAACACCATGAAACCAAGCTGATGCACCCCTACTCCTCCAGAGCTTTCCAAAGAGACCAAGAATGTGATCTGAAGCACCCCAGTTTGGTGGATCTCATCAGTACAAAACAAAACAAACAAACTACCTTCCTTCATAAATAGATGTGAGTAAAAGAGTGAGGTAAATAGACTCAAAATAATAGATTTAAACAGCATAGAAAAACAACCATCATATTTCTATTATATAACTGAAATTATATTTTCGAACATCAATTTGAATCATTTTTTTAGATATCTCAAACCTTAATTTGAATCATGTACTATGACATTAAAAAACCTAACTTCTATCATGTGTTCTAACATCTTCCAACTCTAATGCATACCATAACTATGACTCATGTTCAACACTAATTAATCTGCAAAAGGACCAACCAAAAAAACAACAATTTATAAAAATTCTAAAAGATCAAACCTAGTTCACGACACAAAATAACTTTGAAACTCACTAATGGACTTAGCATATTTAAGGACTATTATTCTTTTTTTTTAATATTATGATTGGGCTTGTAAGAGCATCCCCATCGGTGCTCCATATGTGACCCTGTACATTTTTAAATCAGCTAAATACAACTAAAATATATGCGGTTTGGCTCATGAAAATGGCTTTTCTCCTGCATATTTGTTCAGTTCGCTTGCTGAGGCTAGTAAAAAGCACAGCAAAGTTGTGCACCTCCTAGACAAGAATGTAATAAATATGATCTGATTCCTGCTCCCTATTTTTGATTGGCCAATCATAATGATTGGTACATTTGGTTTGTTATTAGTAGTTCCCACCTATTTGTAGTCCCCATTTCAATTTTATGGGTGGGGTTGCAAAAACATAAATAACTAAACTTGAATGTGAGAAATATTTTATGTAGGGTCACATACTAAGCACTAGTGGGAATGCTTTAAGGCCCCTTTTTTTTCTAATAATTATTTTGGCAAGATTTGCCAAACATGAGTTGTAGATATGGTATCACATTCATTAACATCTTTAATCATTAATTTGCATCATGTAGGTATTCAAAATCTTCAAAATGTATTTTTTATATAATAACATTATTTTTTAATCTTTAATCTGAAATCATGTAGTTAAATGCCTTCAAACATTAATTTTGTATTGTTTACATATTGTACATCTTCAAATCTTAATTTTCCATTGTTTAATTTAATACCTTCCTCCTTCATTTTTTTCATGATTTTTTTAACATCCAAACCTTCATATGTATCACAAACCTTAACATTTTCAAACCTAATTTGCATCCTGTATTGTTGACATCTTGATCCCAAAATCCTGTCTCATGTATTTTAGCATGTTCAACTTCAACACTAGTGGGTTTCAAATAATGGGCTTCACAATAGTGAATTCAATTTAAATAATCAATTATTTGTAATAAATTGGTATCTCCATGACCAATAATAAGAAGCAATAACCAATTTCACCACTTTAAAACCCAAAAGATTTAAAATGTTATTTTACTAATGTTTTGACTATACTCAATGTGATCAAAATATTTTATTTTTTATTAACCCTTCACCCTTGTAAATAAGGTTAGTGGAAAATTATTTTAGTTTCATTTTTAAGCTTTTGTACATCATTTTGAATCTTTCTCTTGCACTAATTTTGTGTTGTGCAACTTTTTCCCATTTTGAGCAACTCAAAATGAATCAAAGGAATTATGCAAAAAACACACAAGCATACTTGACATTTTGAAATTTTTATGTTTCCTTATAAGGAACTCCAAGAGGTAAGATTTCACATGAACATTCTTTGTGATAATGGCATGAAATTTTCAACAATGGTATGGTCCGTTTAACTTCACAAGAGTTATGTGAGTGTGATGAAAAGAAACCCATGCATTGTTAATGTATAAAATGAAACTAAGCCCCATCAAGCTCCAATGACCACTATTTATTGGGAAAATCACCTCCCCTCTATAGTTTTTCAATAACCAATTGTTATAATTTGCAAGGTCTTTTGTTTCAACATGTGTCCTATTTCCACAATTATTACCATAGTACTTGAACGATTTCAGCATAAAGTAACAATTCAGCCTTCATTTTGCCAATTTTTTTAATAATTATTTATTACATGCGTTGACAGTTTTACAAAATTAGGAACCTACAAGATTTTGCTTGTCATGTTTGAACCACAAACTTGATAAGATCAAAATCCTAAGACTAAGACAATTTAGACATATTAGACCAGCCCATAATCTTAAAGTTGATGTGTTTGTTATTTTTAATAACCATTCTCTATCAAAATTTTCAAAATTAAAAAACCAAATGCCAAAGCTAAAATTTAAAATCTAATTTGTTATTTAACAATCTATTGCTGAATCCAATCAAGGAATATAATAGATGAATAATTCGTTATCTTCATTCAATTTTTGATCTTTGAAACCCAGTAATATCATATTTATTTTTAAAAACACATTTTTTTCTTTTTTAATTTTGACATGTTCAAATTGGTGATGGGCAATTATAGTCCATTAATTTTTTTTGAATTCGGATACATTTGAATTTGAAATGGTTCAATAAATCAATCCATAAGTTCAAACATGCATATTAAAATTAGTGTTTTGTTTGTGACCACCCTCAATCCTCCCCAATCATGCAACACCTTGTTGTGCTTTTAACATTGTTGAAAAACCTTAGACAAGGTAATGTGCAAAATGAATATTTTGTATTTTTTGTACCACTAAAGAAAAACTTATTGAATTTTAAGTGATTTTCATTATGAAAATATAATAAGATTTACACAATTGGTTCTTTTAACCAATCAATGCATCTTTTATCGTATTAGCCCTTTTGTTTGCCATTTCCCATCCTAAGCCAATCGCACATGAGTTTACACTTGAGCCAATAAAGGATCATGTTCACACTTATTTCACACTTTGACCAATATTGTTCAAGAATCATTCCAACCAATCAATGCATTTTCATCATATTGGCCCTTTCTTTTGCCCTTTCATATCCTAAATTTTAACACTCAAACCAATGACATTTGAGTTGATGTTTAGACTAATAGGTTTTTTTCAAAATTGATTGTTTTTGAAGTTATGTTTCTTAAAGCCATGAAGAGGTTTTTTTGAATGTTGTATCATGTTGAAATTTGAAGATGCTCCCCCTTGGGCAAAAGGCACAAACTTGTTCCTTGATCCTTATGAAATGTATTAAAATAAATGTTTATTTTAGTTGTGACCCATCCTTAATTCTATCAAACTATGGAGCTTTTCAATGTGCTTTTGGTACTATTGGAAAGATCTCAACTAGGGAATGTGCATAAGAATCATTTCACAATTTTCAAGCCAATGGAGCAAAAGTTATTACATTTAATTGACTTTGTGATTAGAAATTAAATAAATATTTTTAAATGATTCTTAACATTTTGGTCAATAATATTTTAGCCGTTTTAACAAATCATTGATTTTTTTATCATATTGGCATTTTCATTTTCCTTTTTGTGTTAGATCAATCATATTTCTTAAAGCCTTGAAAAGGGTTTTTTTTATAAATTATATCCCTTTGAGGCTTGAAAATTATCAAATTTGGGCCAATGGCATAAAGGCCCACTAGTCCTAAGGAAATTGAAACCAAATTGCACTCCATACTTGGCATTGTCCGATATATGAAAACTCAATAAACAATCATTTTCTACTTTTGAACTAAGATCACAATAAATAATGTACACAAAATTAATTTTGGGTTCAATTTTTTAAGTAAAAGAATGGTTGAGGCTCAAAATCAACTTCATGGCATTGTCTTTTTCTAAATAAAATTGAAATCTGCATTATTACATTTTTTAACATCAAAAAATGAGGAAATGACAATTGATGACAATCAACATATACACATATCTCCAAAACAAATATTTATTATATATGATTATCAAATTTGTAAAGTGAATACTTGAGTATTAGGCAATGATTCAAGTTTGTAAACCCAAAATTGGTCGTTTATTGGCCACCATTTGTGTTCATTAAGTGCAGAAAAGAAAATTTGTTGCAAGTTTTTCATAGGTGGGTACTTTCATGATGTAAGGATTAAATGCATACTTGGTCACATTGATTTAAAAATAAAACACAAATATCTAAAGTTAAATACACCACTGCAAATATGGAAAGGCATTTTAAAAGCTTTCACTCAAAGAGTGGATATCATTATTGTGATAAGTGCAAATGGTGGCATGCTAATTATGTACATAAGTTTTATTTTATATCTAAATGAAAAATAATGGTCAATTCTAACATGAATAATGTAAATTGAATTTGATTTCATCTTTTGATAAAAGGACAAAAAATGTAATTGGATGTGTAACAATCAAGTTAAAAGTATGCAAAGGAAACAAAACGTTCATAATTCATGTTTTATGTTCCTTCCACACATATACTTATTATGTAACAATAAATTAAAATGTGGCTTCAAAGTTTATTTAGGTAAAGGTGACTCATTTGTTTAAGGGTATGTTGATGAAATAACAACATTGTGTAAATTTTCTTATGGAAAAAAAGGGTGACTAATTGTGAGGAATCTTTTGTCTCGAAAAATTAGTTGCCTCTAATTTGATAAAATCATTTAATGGAAATGTCAATTCTTCTTTTAAAGTACCCACCTCTGTCGAAGATTTATTTCGTAAAGTCATCTTTATTCTTCTTTTATTATTGTTAATAGCCTTCATTGTCGTGTTGAAGTTATTTTGAAGCAAGTGAATATGAACTTGCCCCTATTGAAAGCTAACTCCCTAATAGATTGGTATCAATTAATATATCCCATTTGCACCACTATCTCCACATTTATATTTGTTTTGCTTCTTCAATGTGTCCTTGATAATCTTTAAAATGGAAACATCAATTCTCATTAAAAAAATTATAGGTTTTATACATTTCATGGGTGTGATGGGTCACAAACTTGTTTCGGTTTTTGAATGTATCTTGACAATCTTTGGAATGGTAGCCTCATTTATTGCCAACTATTCCTTGGGTTTTATAGACATCACAATAACATTTTTTTTGTTTATTTCAACCTTATGTTTTGTAATTGTCAATACAAGTCTAATGTCCAAATCAATCAATTTTTGTTTACAACTATGATAGTCTTACGTGTCATCATAGTCAGAAATGTTTGTAGTTGCATGTGCATGCAACTTAGTTTGGGTTTAGGGTTTAAGGTTTAAATATAAGTTTTAAATGTGACTACATTTGCAATTCTTGTATGCTTAGATGGAAAGGTAGAAGAAAAGTGAACATTTGGGTCAAATCATAATTGGAATATCATGCTTGAAACACAAAACTTCCCAAACTTACATTTTTCTTCACAAAACCTAATACATGTCCTAGACTTTGCTCCTTTTCTTTTATGTGAAATGAAATAAATTCCCTTCAAATTTTATATAGGCACCTAAATTTATTGTTTCATTTATGAAAGTATGAAAAAAAATTCAAAAATTGGTGTGGGTCATATCTATCTATGGCCATAAATTCTTATATTTTTTATTTTTTGAAACCTTACACATTATAATAAGGTACATGTTTCTTGTCACAATCCATTGTTTATACACATTAATGCCTAAATAATATGTAGTATACAAGTTAGGAGAATATAATATGTCTATACGTTCTTAATGAATCTTTGAACCATTTTTCCCAAAAGGGAGATAGTCCTAATTTTTTTCCCAAAACTTGTTAGGAATCCTTAAACTGGTTCGAACTAGAAATGATTTGCATATAATAATACTTGAATAATGTATGTATCTATGAAACAATAAAAAATAAATATGAATGCACCATTAAGTTTTTAAGGACATCTTCAATTGTCCATTGAATTTTTTGCAAATTTTTTTTTGGGTACCCCAACCATGTTTTGACCCATTTGTCATCCATTATTAAATGTGCATATGTTGATGAATGAAAACTTAGTTGTTTTAATAATTGTTTTAGTGTTTTATACTAATTGTGCATCAATTCTACCAATTGTGCCATGATGGTTAAACCACATGTAAGTAGGTAGGTTAGATATATTGGATATATGGTCTTAGTAGGTATACTAGACTAGGTAGGTAATTACATTAAATTAAGTTAAATTACCTTAGGTTCGATGGATATTTAGGCTAAGAGGTACTCTAAGTATGTAGGTAGGTTAAGCTATGCATGTAACTAGGCTAGGTACCTTAACAAGGCTAGGTCGCTAACTAATTAAATTATATAGTTAGGTATGTAGTAACCAACTAGGTAACTTAAACTAAGCAACTTGTTATGTAGGTGGGTAGGATACTTATGTGAGTGAAATGGGTAGCTAATTAGGTTGGGTAACTGAGCAATAGGTGTGTATGCTTATAAGTCATTGGGTTGGTAGGTAGGTTAGTTATGTAAACAAAGTAGGTAATGAGTTAAGTAGGTAAAAATAGGTATTTACATAGAAGTAGTTTTCTTAAATTTTAGACTAGGCTATGAAGGTAATTGTGTTATGTAGGTAGCTTAGAATAATTAAGATAACCCTAAATAAATAGATTAAATAACTAGATAACTAGGGTAGGTAGGTTAGTTAAATGGTTTAAATATTTAGCCAAGTTAATTAGTTTAAATTAAACTAGGCTAGGAAAAATAGGAATTATTAGGTTAGGTAGGTAATGAGGCTAGGTAAATTAGGTAGGTAGAATACATTATATATATGGGTAAACTAAATTAGGTAGTTAAGCTAAGCTAGGTGTGTAGGTTGGATAAATTACTGAGTCAAATATGTTTGATTGTATAATTAATAAATTGGGTAGGTAATTTTAGGCTCTAGGTATCTAGGTTAGATTATGTAATTAACTAGCCTACGTTAGGAAGGTAGCTATTTAGGTTAACTAGTTAGCCCAAGTTATGAAGTTAGTTAGTTATGTTGTTAGGGTAGGTAATTAAGTAGTTAGGCTAGTTAAGTAACTAGATTAAATAGACTAGTTTTGTATGTAAGCTAGGGCAACTAAACAAGGCTACCCAAGTAGGTTTTTTAAAAAAATAATAAAAAAAATGATGGCACAAAATTTTATTTGTTCAAAACATGGTGAAATGATTAATGAATTGATCCCTCCCCCTTGTGGGGGTGAGGGGTTCAAATCCTCAACCTTAAAACCTATTTAAATATGTCTAACCTAGTCTTAAGTTGTTAAATAGGCTACCTATATTAAGTCTAGGCAACCTAGGTTGCTAGCTAGGTTATGTAACCTAAACTTGGGTTGTCTATGTTATCTTAGGTTTAGGTTTTAAATTGCTTAGGCTAACCAACTTAACTTTCTATCATAGGCCTCAATTTTTGGGTTATTTAAATTAAGTAGATGAAGGTGAAGGCTAGGGCTAAACTAGGATGGAAAAACCACCATTCAAATACCACAAAATGACATGTGGCAACATCAACACCATTTGTACATGAACAAATTATGGCACCATTTGGTTTAGCATATTACAATTGCATAAGTGACTACAAACCGCAATAATCACATAGTCTTATGACTAACAAGTGCCACATCAAAAAGATGGTTATCCAATATAATGGACGAAAAATTCACCTTAACTTGTAGACGGTACGCAATTGTTGTTATGAATGGATGCCACCGAAAAACCACATGGTGATTTCTATGACTAGTTATCTTTTGCCACTTGTCTAAGATGATTAGGTAGTTTTGTACATGCATGTGTCATGTTTACAACTAAAACCTTGTATTAAGTGTGATGGGCTACATAATTATTTTGGTTCTCCAATGTGGGATCCTTTATCAATAATCTTTGAAATGACAGTTTCATTTGTCATCAATAGTTCCTTGGGATTTACAAATTTAATGGTTGTGATAGGATGATTCTTGGAATTTGCCTAGTTTGAATATTTGAGGTTTTGAATAGACCTTTTTATGTTGTTTCGTTATTTCCTTTTGGGGTATTGCATTGGCAACTAAAAGAAATTAAGGTGAATCAAAATTAAGCATTTTTCTTATGCAACTATATTCATTTTTCGTCATGTTTTAATATGCTTTGTTGATTTTGATGTTTTTGTGTCTTTTTTTCTTGTTGGTCATTAGTGATATCCTTCTTTTGTGGACAACTCTTAGTTCTCATGAATAGACAACTTTTTGCATTAAAAACATTGGTTTGAAACTTCACATAAATAATCGATATATATATATTTGAATTAGTTAACATAAATGAAACTTATATTATACATGAAATTTAAGATGCCTCTAGGTTTAATGTAAGTTTAACCTTTAATTTAGGTTAGGAAGTTAGCCTAGGCTAAAAAATTAGTTTAGGTTAAGAGGCTAGCCTAGGTCAGGTAATTAGGTTTAGGATAAATTTAACCCTTAATTTTAATGTAGGTTTAACCTCTAAATTTAGAATAAGTTTAACTTTAAAGTTTAACCTTAATTTATTTTAAGTAACTATGAACTATATGGACACATCCACGTGTGGTAATCTCAATTAGTCTTGAATTGCATTGAATTTGTGAAGGTTTATTAGGGTTATCACATGTGGATATTCCAAGATTTCAAGCTAGCATGGGGCAGTAAGTCATGTGCATGGTCATAAGGAGGAAGTTGTTGAGGGTTCATTGGATAAATCAATGTGCAGATTAGTTCTTTTCTTTAACAAAAGCTTGTGATCATAATTTTTTAAATCTTCAACTACATGATTAAGCATGTAAGGTTTCTAGAGGTGTTGGTATTGAAATCAAATAACAAAATTCATAACATTCGACAAAATGTTGAACTTTTTGCAATGTTTAAGGAATGTCACTATGCAAAAGAACTTAAACAAGGATAATTGGAGTTTCATGAAGATCTTAAAGGTGTGACAATATTGATTGTTCAACAACATTAAACAATAATGTTTTTCAAACATTATAAACATGTCGGATTACTTTTCGACAATGTAACAAATATGATTAATAGTTAACAAGGTGATAATTATAAAATGGATTTTGTGATGAACAATTTTTTTGTTTAATTCATGGATAAGCCCAAGAAAAGAACTACAAATACATCTTGAATTCTAAAGTGTGTTACAAGGAGGGTTCATAATGACAAGAATTCAAGCCAATGTTCAGTTGTACAATTGGAAGCTTATTAATTAATTAGACTTCACAACCAACAATAATGGTTAACACCTAGAGTTGAAGATCACACCAAGATTATAACTTCATTGTTTTCATAAATGTTTCGTAAAATATTTCAAAATTTTTATTGATACATGGTTTGACTTTAAATAATATCATTAATGAGTAATTATGGGGGCCTAATTGGTGGTACCAAACCTGAGGATGTTCAAGTTCTAAACATGGTGGAATGGGCTCCAAACAAAGGCACACCACATGGCCATATGCGCCTTCTTTTTCATGAGGTCATTGGGTCATGGCTAAATCTTAGGATAAATCAAAGCATTCATCTTTTACTATGGGGGTATGAAGTTTTTTTGAAAGCATGGGGTTGTTTACCATAATTTAATTTCAAATACAAAAAACCTAAATCTTGAAAATAATTGATGGATGGTTTGAATGGGATAATTGATGTAATTTTTATATTATAATGGAGGTAAAGTAAAATCAATAAGGTGGATGACATGCATGTAAAAGGACAACTAAATCAAGTTAAAATAAAAGCCTTAAAGTCGATAGTGAATGGGGAAGATGAAGTTTTTTTGGTGGAAAGGAAAAAATAATTAAATAGATATTTGTCCTTGTCCTTTCATAAATTACCAAACATTGGATTCTTTTCAAAGCCACTAAGCATTGGAACATTCCATTAAACCACCAAACATTGATTTTTTCTCAAGGTCACCAAGTTTGGAACCTTCCATTGACCACTAAGTTGGGACCTTTCCTTTTTTTTTCCCCCTCCTATTCTTTTTAAAAAGGTTTGAAATTTGATCATTTGGTATTTTTATTTTTTGGATGTGATTTAAAAAATTGAACCTTGAAAAACTTATTCATTTGATTTTCTTTGTGAGAAAGGGGAGTGATGAACATTAATAGATGGTGAAAACGAAGGATAATAATATTGTATAAGTAGTGTTTTTTGAGGAAGAAGAATGATGCAGTTTTGAGTTTAAAGGCTTTAATTTTGAAAAAGATTCATAAACCTTTTCAGGTCTTATGCCATATCTTAATGTTAATTAAATGTAGAGTTTGAAATTTGGTGTGTTGGTCTGCTTTGTAATTAATTTTCCAATGAGTTATGCATGTTAAATTTGAATAGGGAATATAATGGCGATGACATTTTAAGTGACTAGAAGACTATTATCAAATTGAATATTCTTTAACCTTTTAGAAGCTTGTTTAAGTAGGTGACAACTTAATATAATGTTGTAAGATTTAAAAGATTGAACTTTTGAAATCTATCTATCAATTCCAACTAGAATGAATTCATTTAGATTTGTTGAGTGGAAATGACATTCATTTGAATGAAGGAAGGTTGGCCTTGCAATTTGGTTTTCTATGGCACTCACCTTGGAAATAAATTGATTATTTTCAACTACAATAACAATTCAACATTTTAGATTATATTTGTAGATGCCTTTTTCACTAATAAAATATATACTCAATTATCATTACTACAAAAGTGGGGTGTATTTCACTAACCTAAATCATTATAAGACCTTAAAAATGATTTATGTTCGTTACACTTTAATGATTTCATCTTGGTCAAAGTTATTTCACTATAATATCACTATGTAAACATTATGTTTCACCATTAGTTGGCATAATTCACTATTATAATTTATTGTGATAAAAATTGGTTTTAAGGTTATTGTTTAAATACCCTATGCTACTTTATTATATATCTTAAATTATTATAGGCTATTGTAAATTATTATATCCTAAATTATTATACATTATTTTATTTTAAGGTATTTTGAAATACCTTAATTAGTTAATTATAGGCTTTCTACTCCAAGTCATTTGAAATTAAATTATTCAACTAACCTTAAATTATATTTTAGGTTATTCAAAGTCATTATACTTTATGTTATTATAAATTATTTTATCTTAAATATAACAATTAAAAATAAAATATAATAACCTATGGTAAAATAACTTAGAATAGCCAATAATAGTTTGTGGAAAAATAATTGAAAATAACCTACAATAGAATAACTACCAATAACATATGATAATATAACTTAGAATATTCAATAATAACTTATAATAGAATAACCATTAATAGTCGTAATCTAATTTTAAAAAATTAAACATAGCCACAAATAGCCATTAATAAATAAACCACTAATAACCACCAATAACCTATGATAATTTAACCTAAAATAATCACAATATCCACAAATAAAATATCCACCAATAACCATTAATAAAATAACTCCACCAATAGCCATTAATAACATGTGATAATTTAACTTAAAATAAACATTGATAACCACCAATATAATAGCCATTAAGAATCACCATTAAAATAATTATCAATAACCATTAATACCCACCAATATAATAAACACTAATAGTT
>Ga0209611_10008206_pt1 | contig 16440 bp, 12 predicted proteins | sample S1TSphgellanicum_3_FD_187693 | JGI IMG/M metagenome (GOLD analysis project Ga0209611, IMG submission 187693) | Host-associated microbial communities from peat moss isolated from Minnesota, USA - S1T2_Fc - Sphagnum magellanicum MG (SPAdes) (version 2) | ecosystem: Host-associated > Plants > Peat...
CAACAGTGGGTGTAGATAAGCATATAATAATCTTCCCAATAAACTTGGGCAAACCATTATACACAATCTGCGTCCTGAGTTTCTGTTGCCTTTCCGGAAGCAATGGGAAGACTCAGACGTGATGTTGTACTATGCAGAGAAGCTTACCCTAACATAAGCAGCATGCTTGCTGAAACTGTCTAGAGCCACTTCTGTTAATCCACCCACACAATTCTTGTATCTCAGACACAACTTTGAATCAAGTCTCATGACTGCTAAAGCTACAGTACAAGACTGACAAGCCTTCCTATAGGTTAAATGAGCTCAAGGAGAAAAAGGATTCTGTCCAACAACCAGTGTCAGAACAATCATATTTGCAAAAGAGTGAATATCAAAATCTGCAGAAGTTAGCTTGAATGAACCTGAAGGTAGCCGGGCTACAATGGCTACAATGTGTGTAGCCATTACTGCACTCAGAAAAATTGGCCCCTGGAGAACACCAAACAGTCACAGAGATTAGTTAAATCTAGGTACAAGTCCACATAATAGCCATTGAACATCAGAATGGAAGCAGATGTAATTTACAGGCCCTCTGTATGTCATATTTGGCAAAGTAAGACTCATCACACAAGAGATATTTGCCAAATCGCAAACCATGAACTTAACCAGTTCATGCAGTTGAGCAAAGTGGATAATTTCTTATTATCATGTATCAACTAGCATTTCAGATTATCAGAAAAATTCTAACTAAACCCAGAAATTTCTGACTCTATGCTAGTCAGATATGGTGTACAGATTAGGCAATATTCATATCCACGTGAATGAAGCAGGTTCTCTGCACCTGCAGTAAGTTGGACAAGAATTGATGATTCAAGCTGATCCAGCAAGTTGTTAAAAGCTTCTAACATTCTACTGGCACCTGCTTGGCTGGTGCCTTCCTGCACCTTAATGAAGACTACATGCTCAATCCCTTGTTGAAAGTCCTGCCAGCCCCACATTTCATCACTTCTTGCCTTCTTCCACTTTCTGTTTCTTCATAGCATAAGAGGTACTTCACCAGCAAGCCATGGTTGAAGCTTAAATGATAAGGGAACCAAGAAAAAAGTTGCTGCATCCAAATATCCATCAAAATTCTTGAAAACATATACACTGACTGCTCAATGCTTTCCAGGAGGGAAATCTTCAATAGTGACTAGAATCACAAGGCACTCTTAAGAAGCTCATAAAAACTTACATCACCACACCTGAAGATGGGTTCAATGGCATCTTCCACTTCTGCTTCAAAGTCTGCACTTATCAATCCCTGCAGATCCCCACGTGCATCTCTTCCAATTTCATCAGCATAGATGTGGAGTGGGAAAATGATCCCTCCAGCAAATCCTCCTAAATCTTTCCATGATGAGGTACAAGTGATAATCACACAAGCACTTGGGTCAGTTGTTCCAGGAATAAGGTGAAGCAACTACTGCACAGCAGAAAATGTGAGAAATGGCTAGGTGAAATGTGTATGATAGCCTATCAAATGAAGCAACATTCTGGGTGCATACATTGCAGTAAGGAATGATGAGTTCTTCAGCAACTTTCAGCCAAGCAGGATGCTGCATGTGCTGCTCCAAAGTTTCCTTGGATGGAAATCGCTCATAAAGTGCATGAGTCACACCTTCAGGAGTCCTTCATACCACTCGACCTGTATCAGCAGAACCCCGTCAGCAATAAGGTTTTAGGGTATAAGGTTTATGGCTCATTGCCCTCTGTTCACTTCCAAGTTGTAAGAATAAATGTTGAGTTTCAGAGATGCAGTAGCTCCAAGTAATTTGATTGCATAAGGCAGACTACCCCCCTTTTGAGGCTACCTCCTCTTAGACTGGCACTGATACCAGTATCTCAAGGGTGGACCCTAAGGCTTCTCATCTCAAAAATTATGCCTAACCTGCACACAGGTGGCAGTTCAGGTTCCCCTAGACCTTCACCAGTCTGTACCTTCTGCCAAGGAGTGCTCTATTTCAATCCTGTACTTTTACTTCAAGAAAATGAAGGGTGCTTTCAGAAACACGCACCCAAAGAAATAGCCAGAATGCCACGGAAACGGTATTTAGGGTGAAGAGATGATCAAGCATGTCTTTCTCTTGCTCATCATTGAAGTCCTCTTTCATCTGGAAGAGAACAACATGTTCCACAACCTTCCTGCATTACCCATCATTTCATGCACTTGTCAGACATCCTCAAACACCTGACTGGTTTTTCCAATCATTCTTCTTGTCCTTCTCATTCCCTTCATCAAACTAGGTCCATCAATACACATGCAGCTACCAACAACAACCCCCAAGGTATGAAATTATGCTAGCAAAAAATTAAGGGCCTGACACAGACACTTCAATGGCCAACAATCAAACCCTCCGGCTACTGCTCACATTGCACATGTCAAAAGGCTTAATTTCCTCCCCACAGCCATGTTGAGTGCCAAGGGGTTAGTAAAACATCAAACAAGATGTGATCCAAAACAATTTCATTGGGCTAGAATGGTGGTTCAACAATGGTATGGTTGCACTGTAGGGAATGATCATAATGCTAATTTTAGTCCAGCTGCTTCAAATCTACAAATGCATACTTGTACTCTGTAATGCAATTGTTGATGAGCCAACTATATCACATGCTGAAGAAGTGCCACCTACTGACCATTATTCCATAACCTTCTCCATGACCATGCATTATCCAAATCTGAATATAAAGGAAGAAGGCTGCGCAAGGGTACCTCGTACCAGTGGGCATCACAGACGATTGGGGATCCATTTATGGAGGATCGGTCTGCTGCAACTGTGACATTTGTTAACCTTCTTGCTGTGTCCTACTGATGGTGGCAATGGTGGTGAACTCGATGCTCATACCCACTAAACCCTAAACCCTAAACCCTAACTCTGATTGATATTTCCAAAATGTATGAAAATAACTCAATAGAAGCATAGTCTCTCATATCAGCCATGCCTTTGAAAAAAATCATGAAGTGCAAGAGAAAAAACTTTGTATTTTCAAGGCTAATAACCATATTTGGCTACATATTTTAAGTAAAATTGAAATTTTTAAAAAAAATAAAATTCCTAAGGGTAATTGCCATTTTAGCTATTTCAGAAATGACCTAAAATAATAATAAAAAAGAAAGGTATTAAATGTGTCTTCATCATCATGCAAGGAAGGGTACCTTCTCCTTAGATCCGCCTTAAAGTGGCTAAATTTTAGGTTAAGCACAAATAAAATGGCAAAATGTATATGTTTTTGGCAAAACTTTAAAAATAAAATTGTGTGTGAAAACTGCCTATAGCCATAATTTTCTTATATAAGTGTAGATATTATAGTTAATTGCCAGATTTGGCGAAATATGAGAAAGCAAATTGTCATAATTTTCTATAAAAAGTTCATATATTTTGGTTATTAACCATATTTGGCTAATAATTAAAAGGCAAAAATTAAAGGGTTAAAGTAATCGTTAACAGGTACCTACCCTCCCAGTTTAATCCACTTTTCATATAAAGAGAAAAAAAAAGGCTAAAACAAAGCTTTAAAAAATCTTTTAAATGGAAAGAAAAATTAACCAGGTTTTTAAGTAGGGAAAGGTTTTCCTTCTTATACTAGGTGGCTTATCAACCTTGGCCCTCAAAATCTAGAAGGTACCAAAAAGAAAACCCTATAATTTCTATATTTAATTCAATTTTTTTAATTTTTTAATTCAAATACATCAAATGGAATTCAAATTCAAAATAAATTAAATCCATATTCAATTGAAGAGAAATTGGATGTAAATTCGAGCATAATGTATTTTTAAATGTCTTGTGATTATGGTGTAAAAAAAAACTGAAATTCAATCAAACACATTTTCATTGCATTTCACTTGAGAATTGACCAAAAAAACTATTATTTGAAACTTTTAAAAGCACAACTTATTGAACTATCCAAAAGAAAATAGGGAACATAAAATTGTCACGAGTACCTAAGCGAGTTCTAATGAATTATCATCATTGGAATTATGTTATTTTTTGAAAAAACTATATATATATATATATATAATTATAATTGTTCTTTAAAAAAACTAACTAAGATGTTTTGTGAAAAAAATCCAATTTTTATTTTATTTTTGCCAACCCTTTCAAGAATTATTTAACAATGAACATCAATAATAAGTACAATATTGTGATTTTTTGTGGAAAGTATTCATTATTATGTGAAGATTTTTTCCTAAACCAACCAACCTTTTTGAAAATGATTTAATGTTGAATAACATTGATGGGTATTTAATGTTGTAATCTTTTGTGGTGAATTTTAGTCTTTTGCATTATTTTTTGAAATTTTTGAAAAAATGTTTTCAAAATGTCTTTTTCAAATAAAATTTTGACACTTTTGCAAAATCCAAGAAATTGAGAGTGAAAACATTGCTACAATATTGAAGGAGGTGGAAGTATATATGCATTGTATAAATCAACCATTTTTAATTTGTTTTTGCATGGAACATTATGGAAAACAAAATGCATCATTACCTTGACAACCTAATTTTTTTCCAAATTCTTAGGCAAGATCATGGAAGCCTTCAATTTTGCCTATTCTTTGCTCAATGCATTGTTCCTTCTTTCTTTTAAAGATTTGTCAATTTTTTTTGTTGTGCTCATCTTGATTGTTCCTTCTTCGTATGAAGCTTTGACAACTCTTATTATTGCATTCACCTTCCATCCATGGCCTATTTTCTTTTCTTTTTGAAATTTTGTGGGTCTTTATTGTTGCATGCACCTTCCAAACACTTGGTTGTTCTTCTGTTGAAGCTTTGTCAACTTTCATTATTCCATTTCTTCTAATCCTTTAATTTTTCCTTCTTCTATGAAGCTTTATTAACCCTTTGTTTCAATCACCTTCCAAGTTTCAACTATACACGTGATCTATTTGAAGATCATTGTTAATACTTGTACCAAGATTTTCAATGATTCATCTAACCTTTTCATTCATCATGCACATACTTTCATATTCGAACAAAAAAATTCATCATTTGTTGACACCAAACTTTCAACCTACCCATTTTACACCTGTCAAAGTTAATTTCCTTGAATCAATATGATGACATTTGGACAATCAACACACTGTTATGTTTTTTCATCTTCCTAAACGTTTTAATAACAATTCACATGTAGCCTTGTCAATTTTGTTTACCTTTGCATGGCTTTAATTTACTATTATGCATGATGCTATAAAATTTCATGGATGTGAAAATCAAATGGTGTAAAATTCATTATATTTAAATGCCAAGAATTCTTTCAAAAATTACTACAACCAATTAAACTAATACTAAACTAAAATTAAGCTAGTAAATCTTTTTTTTTCACTCTTACAATTAATATGTTTTGTTTGCCAAATAACATTCATGTTAGCATGTTGGGCAGGCAAATCTATTACCTTGACATATTCATAGGTATTTTACTTGGTTATTTAGTATTCACTTTACCCTTACTTGGTGGAAGGCAATTGTTTCAAAAAATAAATGAAAGTATAAGCCAAAATTGTTGTATAATATATATGCATTTCAATATTTTGCAATGCATCTTATTATATTGATAGATTTGTTCAAATTATGGTGATTAATTATGGAATATATTTGCTTTTGGCATTTTATATTTATTTGACACATGAATTACTTTGGAAAAACTTTTACCATATTTTTTCAAAACCCTTATAGGTTTGATACTATTTGCCCTTATAAATATGTGTTGAATATATTTTTGATGTTATTGATTATATCAATTATACTAATGTTGGATTGATATTAAAATCTTAACATATGAAAATGGTCCAAGTATCATCATAATTTCAAAAATCATGTACCATTGGAAAACTAGTATTGGTTTAAAATTTTGAAAAATGGATACTAGAGGTATCAATAGTAAATACATACATAGTTTAAGATTATACACAATTATGGTATGAAATCCAAGGTTTTAAAATTTTGACACTAAAAAAATATTGAATATGAATATGAATGTGTGATGCCACAAGACAAGTGATTTTTTTTTAAAAAATCATCCAACAAAGTTAAATTACAACAATGACCATCTCTCTAATTAATGGATACAAAATGCAACATGGAAAAAATTTGAATTTTTTTGGATACAACATGTAACACTTGAATATATTGTACATAATGCCACACTACAAATATAAATGCAAAAAGTAAAGATGATTGTAAATAAATATTTCACAAGTTTTAAGGACAACAAAATTGAACATCAAAATAATGTGATTCATCAATTGGAACTAGATAATAAAAAAAAACTAGTTTGAAATTTAAAGCATTAAAGTTGGAAGCAAAAGGTACATGCATTTATGTGCAAGAAAAACTACAATCCAAGCACACCCCCAAAAATTAATTTTGAGATTTAGAATTGAATACAAAATGAACAATGAACATTTTTGACCTCTTAATGATTGAAACTACTGAGCATAAACATGTCACAAAATTAATACATAGAGCTTTGGTTGAAAACAAAATGAACTAGCATATAAATCATTAAATGAAATTGTTGTGCATAATCACACCACAAAATTAATTTATAGAAGTAAATTTAAATTGATGATTTTAAAAATATAATAACATTATTTTGGAGTGATTAAAACTAATTCCAACAAAAACACTATTATAAGATTAATTTGCAGAGGTCCCAAATTCAACACAAATGCATCATTAATCATTGATTAAAGCTATGAAACACAATCACATAACAACAGTCATATGTGCAAAGGTCCCAAGTTGAAGAAAAAAATTATTTTGATTATTGATTAAACATAAAAGCTAGAAGACAAACATCATGATAAATGACGCGCTCCCAAGTCCTTAATTAGACCCAATTTGGGTCTAAGTTACTCACACAACGGAATTGTGAAGAACTTGGGGCACACTCCCAACTTTCAGCATTGGAAGGGTTAGAGGGGCATGCTGAAGCTCTGGGATGGGACTAAGAAGAGTGACAAGTTCTTCACTTACTCGAACCTGCATCAAACCAACCAACAAGTTGGTTAGTTCACTTTCTGGAACACCCTTAATGCTAGGACAAGTCATGGGCAACTCTGGACTCACTTGACTCACCACGACCCAGATTCGGGGGAAGCCACCACATTCCCCCATATAGTATACTGCGCCTCTCCACGACACCCACATGTGAATGGCTTTTTGTCCCAAGACTCCCAAGGAGGAGTCCTGAAACTGTCCCAGTTTGGACTCCCGGAACTTTGCGAGGCCATAACTCTTTGCTTGGACCTTCGATTGAGTTGAGATCTAAAGCAAACTTGTAGCTCTCCTTAAGAGCTTTTCAACAGCGTGTCACACTCCACCTGCACGTATCAGGGTTGAGTCAATTCTCAACTTTTAGTGGTCGGGAGTCAAATTGTTAGTTTGACTCCCACCTTCATTTTGCCATAACTTATGCTGCAGGTGTCCAAATGGCTCATGCAAGGCCATTTTTGACATCTACACTTTGATAACTTTCCAATGGTATAAAAAACACCCTAATGCAAGGTGTTTTGACCCCTACAATCGAACTCTAAAATTTCGGGAGTCCTAGAAGACTCCCAAGTCCCAATTTTGGGAGTGTGAGTTTTATCTTCACATTTCCTTCAAAGTAGGGTTGCGACAATAAAGGTAATTTGTAAAATCTTAAGTTTAACATAAAAGCATGAATCATTGACTAAAATTATTAACCACAATCACATAACAAAATTAATTTGCATAAAGGTTCCAAGTTGAAGCTCAAGAAAATCATGAATTGAGTCGCCAAAGGTAACTAACACAAACATTGTGAAGCTCTTTACAAGTTCAACACAAATGCATCATTATTTATTAATTGAAGCTACCAAACACAAGGGTGCAAAGGAGATAGAACGAACCAACATGATTACTTTAGAAAAAGAGTTCATGTTTTTTTTCCTAAAAAAACTTTTTCATACAAATGAATTTTTGAATTACTATTTTTGCAAGTTGTTATAATAAAAGCTTATAGTTGTCATAACACATGAAATATTTTTTTGTTTATCATTTTTGAATAAATATGAATTTTTGAAAATGTCTTTATTCAATGTTCAATTGATAAAAATGATAACCATTTCAAATCATAAACAAAAATTGATTTTTTACATTTTATGTTTTCTCTTACAATAAACTATAACTTTTCTTAACACATCATGTAGATTATACCTCATTTATATGTGATAAAAATATTTCAAAGTTTTAAAATTACATGAATCAATTTTGTAAAAGTTTTTTGAATTTTAAAAATTTTACACAACAACACATTATGGATATTACAACTAGTTTTTACAACTACATATTAGTTAGGAAAGACATATGCAACTAATGACTAGTGAGTTGCTAAACCCATGTCATTTCACCCATTTGAATGCCAACGTTTAGTTGCAAAGTCCTATCATTTTAAAGAATATGATTTTTGAATTTTCTTATAATAATGAAATTCCATGTAAGCATTAACCTTGGTTTGACATTTGAAGTGCATGTCATTTCAACTTAGTCATTTCATTGAATTAAATGTTACAAAAGACACTTGACAGATGGATGACATGCATTGAAACTCTATAAACACATGTTATAAATCATCACACATGACCAATAATCAACTTAGCTTAACCCATGTAACTAACATAGCCAAAAATCAATGTAGCCTAACCTAGTTAGGTTAGACAATTTAACCTAGTTTGCTTCGCCTAAAAGTCAACCTAACTTAATTTAGTTAGGTTAACTACCTATGTTAAGCAACCTAAACAACCTAACCTAAACTAGGTGGCCTAAATTAAAAATAAATGTCAAATTCCTAGTCTAAGAAACTTGGGTGAATGCGTGATACATTGGCTCAAAAACGATAAAAAATACACTTTCTATAAGTCCATACAAAAGTCTTTTAAATGATTCAAATGGACATGGGTGCTACTTTAAAAAATATTAGCATTCTAATATTTGAATAATACATGTTCAATGACCTACAAACCTTCCCAAATCTATGTGAAAACTAATATTTAATGTAATTAATGTCATTTTCTAATTCGGAGATCCTAAAAGAAAAACCCATAAAGTCCAAAGGAATAATGCCCCATCAAAAAATTTCAAAAAATATGTTTTTGGGGTAAAAAAATTGAAAAAATAAAATAAAATTACAACTCATATGGACTTATGAAAATATGGTCAAATTTTAACCATTCAAAACTCCTTAATTATTAAACAATTAAGGTTTTCAATTTTTTTTTTCCATATGAGTTTATCATCTTGTATTATATTATATATTAATTCCTAATAACAAATTTGGAATATGAATCAATATAATTTTTTTCCATTTTGTGATGCTCTAGTTAGATGACCACTCCATTTTTTTTTACCTTCAAAAGTTCATTACCATTAACAATTTTTTATATAAATAAATAACCACTAGTTCTTTTCATAATGAAGTTGTTAATCTAGATCTGAGTTCCAATTAGTAAATATAATGATATATTAATGACCACAAGCATTTGAATAAAGGGTACTCAAGGAAAAAACAAAAGTGAATCATTGTAACTTACATCTACCTGCCTAGTTAATAAATTAGATTAATTCATCAAATCGATGATATGAATCATGATGTTGATAAATAGTCACATCATCTCATTGGCATATAGCATGCCATGTCATCATCATGGGAGATCGAGTCATTATTAATTGCAAAGGTGGACCAAAGTAATGTATGAGTTTAATAGTCAAATATTTTATTTCCACATGGAATGCCACATCATCATGTTGTGAGACTAGAAGTTGTTATTTTAGACACAAAAGCCAAGGTATTTTTAATTAACTAATTTTCATTTATTTAAAACATCTCATTACAATTTCAAGTATAATAATATATCTATCCAAAAAAACCTATTAGTCAACATAGTCGAAAAACTATGACATCACATGACATTTTAATGGCCTTTGCAACTACATAATGATTTATGTGCCCAAGTAGATATATTTGTAATTGAAAAGGACAGTAGTTGTTTCTTTGACTAGTTTAAAAACCTATAATGTGTTGTTGTGTTAGAATTCCGCATATTTTAAGGTGCAAGTATTTTTTCAATGTGGTTAATGGGTTTTTATCCTCTTTATATTTTCCCCATCAATTTTTTTTATTGTATGAATTCTTTTGATAGTCCTTTGAAAAATTGATTCCTTTTGAAACATAGGTGTTCACTTTCAAAGGTACTAAATTAAAATTTAAAGTTAAAATATTATTAAATGCATTTTTTATTTGAATTTCTTGACATTTCATGTAAATGAAAAAATAACAACTTGCCATGATTTCCATAGTTTCAAATGATAAAACATAAACATTTATCTAATTTTGATTATTTTTCTTTGTGGTCAGACGACCTTTTTGGCTCATTTTTCTTTGTGACTGCACCCATGATCATACAAAAACAAAAAAAATTGAAAGGTCCCGAGTTGAAGAAAAAAATCATTGACAAATCATGAAAAATTACTTGCACACTCTCCACAACAATACTCTTTTATAAAGGTCCCAAGTTTAACACAAAAGCATGATTGATCACTCTATTGAGGCTAACAAACACAATGACACAACAAAATTAATTTTCATAAAGGTTTCAACAATAATGAATCCCTAAAAATAACCAACACAAACACCAAGACATAATTGATTTACAAAGGTTCCAAGTTCAACAAAAATGCATCATTGGTCACCTATTAATGTTGCCAAACACGAGCACTTCAAAAAATAAATTTAAAAATGTCCCAAATTATCATTAATGGATGATTAAAGTTACTAAACACAAATATAACATGGAATTTAACATCAACAAATAGTAGGCTTGCTCAACAACACGATTCACAATATTAAACCTATAATTTACAATTGAGAAAGGAATTTGAACAAAATATTGCACTTGAAATTCCATGGGTTACTAGATATTGAATAGAAGATTATTAACTTGAATGGACACAAAAGCACAAACTTGTGATTCATTCTCAAAGTAACCTTGCTTTTAAAACTCATTTTTGTGCTTACCAAACAATTTGTCTTTTGTAGAAAAAAAACTCAATGACACTTTGTTTGATGAAAGGATAATTTTGGTTCACATTATCAAGTGAATTTTTGTAGATCATGACTAGTGCATCCAAGTTAATGAACATGATTGGTAGTTCTTTAAGTTAATCAAAATATCGACAATGTTAAAATGCATTTGGATTCTTGAAATTCCAAGGATTTGTTATGTTAATTAGAACCTAATAATCAAATTTGATATTCATGTTTCTTCCATCAAGTGAGACAACTTTTCATGTCCAAAATTTTAAATAATAATACAAAAAATAAGGACAATTCATATTTCAATGAGCCTTCACCAACTTGTTTTTTGGATGTAAGAACACCAAACAATCAATCATTTGCAACAAATGGCTTTCAAGAAGGTGTATCTACATGACCATGATTAAGAAACTTGTAACCATTGCCAAAAATATAATTAAAATTTTCATGTCATATTTTTCCATTTCAACCTAATTAGTTACATCCTTCCCAATTAGGTCCATGACACACATTAAAGACTTGTATCTAAATTCTAACACGAGCACCAATTACATGTTACATGCCATAGCCATATCAAATTGAACAAAAAAGGCACAAAAAGTTATAAGACATGCATGGCTTCAACAACCATCTTAACATGTAGGATTTTCAATTTTCCATAAAATTTTCCACATGTTAAAGGAGGAATAATGGCTACCTTGGAATTGTACACAACTTGAAGCTTCGTGCTAATGCAATAACATCATAGAAAACATTAAACAACAACTAATACGTCCTTATAGTATGATTTGAAACACCTTATTTAGATATAAGTTGGTTTAAAATTTCAATCAACAACTATGTGATAGCCCAATTGGCACAAATGGGAATTCCAACCTACAAATGCAAGGATTGGTGATTATATCAAATTGTGGCTACATAAACATGTGCCCAATGTGTCATGGATTCAAAGAACCACAAGAACAAAAGCTAAAGGAAAGGTCTAAGTTTTAGTTTTAAACAAAGAACAAGACAATATTACGTGATTCAAAAACAAAAACACAAGACGTGTAAGATAACATGAAAACATATATTTATTATGCTAACATATGCAAACATGAACATGACAAAAACATAATAAGGTTATGGTGTAAGATCGTGCTTAAAATTAATGTTAAACAAGTTGAAAGAAATGAAGGGTCCCACTTCTATTTATATCCCTTTGGGGACCTAACTCAAAAAAACTTCCAAGGAGGTTTCTATGTGTGCATTGAGTAAATAAACTTTTTGAAAGTTTTCGTAATTCAAAGTCAGCTATGAGTTAATTAAAACTTAACTCAAAGTTAATTGGGATTTAATTAAAAGTCAGCTATGAGTTAATTAAAACTTAACTCAAAGTTAATTGGGATTTAATTAAAAGTCAACTATGAGTTAACTAAAACTTAACTCAAAGTTAACTGGGATTTAATTAAAAGTCAACTAACAGTTAACTAAAATTTAATTAAAATTTAATTAGGATTTAATTGAAAGTTAATTATGAGTTAACTTTGAGTCAACTAGGATTTAATTCAAAATTGACTAAGAGTTAATTAAGACTTAACTTAGACTTAACTAAAACTTAACTAAATTTAATTAAAATGAACTAACTTGAAGTGAACTAAAACTAAACTAAAAGTTAGGTACATGGATAAACATTCAAATGAATGAACTTCATGCCATTAGCATTTGTGACATAATGTTTTTGAAAAGAAAATTTTTTTGAGGCAAACTTGGTTTGCCCAAGGGTTTCAACTTTTTGTGGCAACAAACTGACTTCAACTCATGTAACTTCTTATTCTTGCCTCCCTTTGCCTAATTTTTTCATCCATGTGATGGTCTTTTGAAAGGCATAATGATTTTTAAAATAAACTTTTTTAATGTTTTGACAAACCTTTTGGACTCATTTTTAACATATTTGTAGACTTTGGACATCACACTACAAAGTATGTGCCGTAATAGGGTTTTTCCAATTGAAAAACATCACATAAGACAACAAAAAATAGGGTAGAATTTAAGGTAGCCAAAAAAATTTCTTCATCTTTCACACAAACAAAGACCTTATTAGTTAGATGGAATTCAACCAAAAGGGGCTTCATAAGCTTTGTTAAAGCAATTTCACTAATATTTACAACCTCAAATAAACCAATAGTAACATGGCAAAGTGCTTCGAATCTTAATCCAAAAACTTCACAACTAACACATAGGTGTCAAATCCAATTTGACACATCCATAAGTCAACTTGATGAAATTAGTGTATTACATTGTGCGAAAGCAAGTAGAATATATTGATCCAATTAGCAAAGCACGAAAGGATTGTGTTCTTTGACAAGTTGTTTTTGAGTAGGGAAACAAACTTTATCAATGTTGTTGCATGACAAAACACCATGGGCAAGGACACTCCATTGTGAAGAAAACTTCATATCCCTTTGTAAGGAACAACCATAGGTTTTCAATGAATTACATCTATGTTGGATATAAATTCTTGTGCAGTTGCTAGGTTCAAAAAAATCAATTATGGTAGGAAGCATAATTATTTCATGTTTCAAATATTCTATTCAAATCCAATGTCACTAACATCATGGATAATTTTGTTTTTACATGCAAAATATATTTGGCAATGATGATTTTGCATTTGTTATCAATGTGTTTTTCATGAGAATGATGTTGTGTGGGTGGTTTAAGTGACCAAGCCATTGTAAGATCAAATGGTGTTGTTTAAAATATGAAGTTGTTTGTGAGGTACTAGGCAATCACCTCATGGTTTATGATGCCCTTAACACAATTTGCGTAGGATGGATAGAAACATGATTAAAGGAGTTAAGGATGCCAAGGATAAAGTGTTTTCTTAGGATTGGGCTTAACCACATCTAACACATTTTGTCATCAAAACTTTATTTTTTCATTCAACTTTTTCCAAGGATATCCACTTGTAAATTCATTGATGAATTTCAAATATATAAAATTAAATGTGCATGTAAATTGATTATTTTTTAAGACAAGTACAATTTCAACACAAGATATAGATCCCAAGGTTGTATCTTAAATTGTCTTTTACATTATTTGGAATACATTTTATCACATAAAATTACCTTTTACATATATAAACTATGGGAATTAAAACTAATTTAGGCATTTCTCTAAGTAACTTGCTAGAAATCAATGAGGAATTAATTTAATTAACCTTATACCCTCCATAAAATTTATCCATGATCTCCATCCCATTAAAAAAACATAAAAATTTGAAGGCCAAAAACATGTTTGAACCAAATATGATGATATGTGTAGTATATATATATTTGCAATCTCAATTCCTTTTGTTCTTTTAATAATTGAGATGAATATGTTCTCCAATATTGGGAATGCATTGCATATTTGATTATCAAAAACAATGTTTGAAATTTAAAAAAATGTCCACTTTAATGTTTTAACATTTTTGAATGTTATAATGTTTTTTTGAAACATCATGAATTTGCTTGAAAAATTTGTAGTTGAAAGTTGAAAATTTGCAAGTAATGTAACCCATTTCAAAACACAAATTAACATTTTGAATTATTATGTTCCCATCGTGTTACTTCAAAAATATAAAAATACATAGAAAATAACATCCATCCCTTTTAATGGCTCCTTTGATTAAATTTGGGCCTAAATGGTTGTTGACCATGAAAAAACCCTAAACGCCCACATCATGACAATGCGATGATAGGCAAATTACAACTTTCACTTGGTCTCTAATTGTTATAGTTACATTATCCAAATAACTACAAAAAAAATTGTTGCAGTTACATTTTCTAAATAACTTCATTAAAAAAAAAGACTTTTGCTCAAGTTTCAAATGTCTACCACATAACATCCTTTGAATGCAATCTCTCTACCCCTTCAACATCCCACAAATTGTTAGTAGTGTTGAATTTTATTGTAGGTTCTTCAATTACCTACACTAGGTCTCACATTCCACAATTTCATCAAAAACCAATAATCAATTACAAATTTTAATCATGTAACAAAATGCCTAAACTTGATTTGTAGACTCTCCTCCTAAGAAGAACAAAAAAGAAACCAAAAAAAAAAAAAAAGAAACCAAAAAAAAAAAAACCCTAGTTTACAAATCACACATAACACATGTTTTTAATCTTTTCTCAACTATTAAACAATTAAGACTCAAGACATAAAACATCATAATATACAAAATCACCAAGGTAGTCAATAAACATCACAATAATGACACCGATCACCATCCTTGAACATAATAATAGACACAAATTGGCACCTTGAGAGAAAATTGAATTAGTGATATGGAAAAAAAAATTCTATGGAAATGGAAGCTTGGATCATAAATGTATCTAAAACATTATTTGTTTCTAAAAAAAAAAAGGTATCTTCTAGATCTTGTGTTTTAGCCTTAGTTGAGCTTAAGGAAGAAAACACATAATATGTACTCATAGCCTTTCATTCCATTTCCAAGCTTGAAATTTGCACCATGATACCAATATTGAAATGCCACCCTTCTTTAACTAAATAGATGATGTAGTTGTTTCATACCTTTGCAAAGGACAATGGAGTTTGCAACTTACACCCTAAAACACATGATACTCATATCAAAACAATCATGTTGGGAAAGAGATCTAAACCCTAAACCCTAAATTAAGAGATCTAAATTTTAAACATATTGTGATACATCTTATGGTTAAGATTGTGCTATCATAAAATGTGCAAAATTTTGGTTTGGAAAGAGAAGTTGTCAAAGAAAAAAAAAAGAAAAGAAAAAAAATCTCACTTGGAGTTGATACTAACACTTGATGAATGTTCCTCTCAAAATGAGAGACCAAATGAAAAATGTTGGATGAAATTTCTGAAACATTTTACTCACCATATTGGTTAGTTCATAATAATAACACATGGTGAACATTCATCAAAATGTGAGACCAAATGAAAAAAGTTGGATGAAATTCCCCAAAAAAATTTAACTCACCATTGGTTAGTTCATAATAACACATGGTGAACATTCCTCCAAATGTGGGACCAAATGAAAATTACGAAGGTAACCCTAGTAAGGTTCCATAGTCTTTCTCGTACAAGGAAAGAGAGCCAACAATAAACACAACATGTAACCACTGGTTTATTTTAGGAATTTATTTAATGTAGCCTAAATGAAGATCATCCTTAAGAAGATGTAAAAAAAAACTAGTTATCATCCATCCTTATGAAGATTTTAGCCAAACATTGCTAAATAGAAACCAAATATGAAACACATATTTAAAAAAATCAACCTTCTATATTTTATTTATATGGCTATAAAAACTAAAACAAAATATAAACATATGGCGATTGTAATTATTAGTATTATTGGTTA
>Ga0209611_10008208_pt1 | contig 16436 bp, 12 predicted proteins | sample S1TSphgellanicum_3_FD_187693 | JGI IMG/M metagenome (GOLD analysis project Ga0209611, IMG submission 187693) | Host-associated microbial communities from peat moss isolated from Minnesota, USA - S1T2_Fc - Sphagnum magellanicum MG (SPAdes) (version 2) | ecosystem: Host-associated > Plants > Peat...
CTCTCTCTCTCTCTCTCTCTCTCTCTCTCTCTCTCTCTCTCCCTCTCTCTCTCTCTCTCTATTTTACTCCCACGAACAAATTCATTGCAAACTCTCTAAGTACTGCTGCTCTTTTCTGCAAACCTGGAGCTTGAGAAACAGTTGCAATTCTTGCAGTCAGGAAGCAAAGCAAGAATTGTTTTTGTTCTCAGTTTGAATCTTCAAAGACCCAAATAAGAAAAAATTGTTGCTATAAAAAAGTATTCCAATGCCAAATTCACACTTTGGATTTTCATCATCATCATCATCATCAAAATCATCAAATGTGTGGTGCAAGAAGAATTCTAGTGACCAAAACAACACTTTGCAAAGTACTTATCAGATGATGCTGAGCAAATTGTGCTGCAAAAATTCTAGTGCCCAAAACACTTGGGAAGTGAATATATATAAATATGATGATGATGATGATGATGATGATGGAATTTGCATCACAAAATTGATGCAAATTCCAGTGCCCCAAAATACTTGAGAAGTAGCTAGCTGATCATCATCATCATCATCATCATCAAATTTGTGGTGCAAATTCCAGTTGTATAGTAAGTCTTGTATATGACTTCATTCATATTTAAATTGTAAGTTTCTTTTCTTTTTTTGTATTAACAATTTTTTTTTCTCTTATCTTTTAAGTTTTTGTGTGCAACTATTCAAAAGATTCATTAAATGAAACATCAATGAAAATGTTTTGCAACTACCCAACATCAATAAGAATTTAGTGTACTCATTGTTCAATTCAACCATTAATTATCATGTATAAAAGGATAGATACCCATGTTATTTTTGAAATTGATGAGTGTTTTTACTCTTGAAACTTGAAAAGAATTGTGTTTCCTCATTAAAAGGAATGAAAAGATTTCACAATTGAAACAAATGTCATTTTTTTGAAAACATATATTGGTTAAAATTGTAATGCCTAATTTTTATTCATTAGGGCTTTTTGGTAGTAGGGTTTAGGGTTTTGACAAGGGATTGGTTTGGGAGTAGCTAGGGTTTTGGTAATGAAAAGGAATGTTAACCTTAACCAAAAGTTGTAGAATATATTTAAAATAATCTAAAACCACATGACATTGATTATAAAAATAAAACCTAAGGCAAAGGATATGGCCTAAAATGAAGAGCTATTGGGAACTTGGGGAACATGTTGGGAACACATTGGGAACAAAAAAATCCAATACCCCCATCCTCCTCCAAAAGAAAAAAAAAATTAACCATCCAAATGCATGTCACTTCACTTCTTTGGTTGCAAAAAAACAATTTGCTTGCTTTTTTTTTTGCCATTTTTTACTTTGATTAATGGTGGGGGTGGAGATATGGTTGTATAAATATTAGGTCCACAAATTCTTTCTCTATTGTTTTTTAGTGTTGAAAGCAAAATTATTGAACCATTGGCTAATTTTTTACTATTTGTTGCAATCTAGTAATTTAAATTCCTATATGTAGACAAAAGTGGCTAAAAAGCCATTCTAGGTATGGTTACCTTAATCAATCTATTTTAATTAGGATCTAAAAAATAATTATGGTACATTGAAATGTTCAAAAACATGGGGGTAATTAGGTGGATTAAGTTTAACCAAGAAAATAAAATTTACATGATGACTTTGTCACATACTTATTTTGATTTATATAAGAACTACTATAGTAATGGTTATAGTAATGGTTGTTAAAAATATAGGTTAGGAAAAAATAGTGGATTTGGACCCTTGGGTAGTTGCCACCTATTGGGGTAATGGATGCATGTACTTAGAAAAGGGCATGATTTGGATAAAAGGTGTGTTTTGTGTGTAAGGAGTAACAATGTTTGGGTATGGAATAGGGTTTTTGTGTGTGAACTTTGTAGTTTGATGTGTTGCTATTATAGTGTGAAGGAAGAAGTGATTGAAATACAAGCAATGGACCTTTGTTATATTGATGTCTTGTACTTTTTTATATTCAAGTTATGAAGGCGATCTTTGGGTGAACAAATGTGAGCATATCACTATTGTAGTTCTAATTTCAAGTTGTTGATTTCTTCTCATCATAGTACTATAGTAGTGTAATTGGCAATTTTGTTTATTGTTTGTTTCTTCACTTTTTCTTGTGAATGTTTAACTTTTGTTGTTAGAGTAACCATAATTATTGCAACTATAATTTTATATTCCAAGTTTTGATATGCATGCATAGTTGTTTGCCAAATCATTAAGTTTCATTGTTTAGTTTTATGTTGTCATTGTAGCAATTGTCCTACTACAGCCAAAATCTAGATTTGTGGTAGCAAAATTATTCTCCCCTATATTTTGTAAGTTTTATTTGTAAGATTTGATTTTCCTAATAAAGCTACCACTATGATTTTTGCTCCATGCGGCCCTAGGAAAATAACATTTTTCATTGGGTGATGAAATTTAAATTGATGTCGATATTCTTGAATGAATCTATACAACAATAATTTCAATGTATTATGAAAACATTTGGATAACTTTGAAACAAATATAATGAATATGACATATATAAAAACATTTTTCAAACATAAAATTTGTCCATAAAATAATCCTCACTTTAAACCTCAGTTTACTTATTCATCCTCCCATTTAAACAATCCATAAAATCCACCAAAATGAAGGTCACTCTTATAAATAAATTAAAGATGAACACCCCCAAGTGGTCACCATGATTTTTTATTATAATTGCACCATAATATACCTAGGTTAGTTAATTTGCCACATAGATTAGGGGGCTACTTAGGGTAAAGGGTTAATTGGGTTAAGATCTACCAAGGGGTTAACTAAATAATATACTTCATAAAGCAATTGAAGTGACTACATATGTTAAATGCTACTTAGGGGGCTACCTAAGGCATGTTTAAGGGTTATCTAAAGCCCATTTAAGGATTGCTTAGCTAGGGGCTATTTAAAATAGGAATTATCAAAAGCTTACATAACAATAGGTTAAGGTGTTCCACAATGGTTACTTAGGACCTACCTAAATTAGGGGATATTTAAATATTATTTTAAAAGCTACATAAGGTTTACATATGGGGTTATGAAATAGCCTTAGGTATTCCCTAGGTATTATTTTAGGTAATCCTTTAAATAATCCCTAAACAACCCCTTATGCACCATTTTGTATTTTGAGTCAACTTTTAAGTAATTTTCAAAGTAACCCTTACGTATCCCTTAACCTAAAAAATCCCACTAACATTTTAGGTTTGTTTTGTGTGATTCTTGTAATACCTTTTAAGTATATCATTACCTATGTAGGCCCTAAGTAAACTCATGCAAAACACATGAAATAAGAAGAAACTCAAGTCATCTTGGGTTGATGAAAAAATTTGAGTTTCCTCCTTTATTATTTCCTTTGGCATAGTCTCATCTTGTATTTTGATTATCATCCTTAGTTTCAATAAAACCCACGGTTTTGCTCATAGATTTTATTGACTTTGTGAATAATTTTAATGTGACCAATGTTTTTTGTTAATTTTTAAAAGACTTAAAATTTATTGAAAATTACATTTTTATGGCATTTTAAAAAGTGGACCTTTACATAACAATACAATACACATTTTTTTGGGTCATAGGAATTAAAACAATTTGAAAATCAATTAGTAAATCATGATTTTAAAAATGTATTGAATATTTTGTTTTTAAGGATTCATTATTTGGAGCAAGCATTTTTTAAGTGGCTTCTATTAGCAAGTTTGGACCTTTTTTTTTGGTCCATGGAGTAGAATTCATGGAATCACAAATTTTCTCTTGAAAAGAATTGATTTCACAAGTGGTGTTGTTTTTTCAAAATTTTCCCTAGAGTTGCCAAAAGAATTGTCCATAAACTAAAGATGTTCCAAGACAACACAAGAAGAATTCTTGCTCTTTTTTTCCATTACCCGAATTCACTAGGTTTATAGTGAAATGAAACAAAATTGACTAATATGCAACTTGTATGGTTTTGATTTTTAAAATGACTAGTTGATTATGACACTTTTAGTGAAATGTTTTTTAGTCATTTTGAACAGTTGCATGTTGCACTACACAATTTTTAATTAAAAATTATGACATGGATATATGAGGTCCCAAGTTAATATGATGTGGAATAACATGCCACAAAATCACATAACTTTTTCTCTTTTTCTTTCGGGATCATGGAGTCATGGATTACATTTTTGTCACGACATGCTGCGACAAATTTACATCTTATGAACTTTATTTATGTATTTTATTCCTAATTTTATTAACAATTTTTTTTGACACCATTTAAGCATGATGTACATGTTTGTGTATTTACCATGATGTATATGTTTATAAATTACATTTGTACAAGATACATTAAAGCATGCATCTATCAAGGATTAAACCCAAGACCTCATGAAAACCCATTACAATCTTAACAACCAAACCACTTGTAAACCATTTGTACTTGGAAACTTGTTTAAATCTTTCAATATTATGGTTATTTATGATATTATATTGTAAAAAATAACAATATCTACATTAAATTTGGCCAAAAAACCTTTTTTTTCAAATTTTTTTGTGGTGATGTTGTTGCCCCTTTAAATTGACATAAATTGGTCACAAGAATCAACATTAATTATGTAATAAATATAGCCATTTAATTATCAATACCATATTTGTTTAACTAGATTAATCATACATTAATACCAATGATTAATTAGACAACTTTGAAAAAAAATCACAACATTTTTTTTTAATGATGTAAGAATACATTTTACATTTGTCTCTTTTGTAAAAGGAAACACAATTGAATTTGGTGAAATTTTGGGCTTAAATAGTTGGATTAACCCCCCTCCCTTAACCAACATGTTTTCTTGGTTTCAAATTATCTTAACTTGGCAATTCTTGTTGGGGAAAAAAAGGGAAACAATAATGCAAATTCAAGGAAAAATGTAAACAACAAAAATACTTACTAAAAAATTGAGATCGAAAATTTGAAAAAAAATGTTACTCATAATGAATAAAATTTTTAAGTTAATTTTAATAATTCCAACCTTCAACACATAAACAAGTCCAACATCAAATTTATTTGAAAACATTTGAGCTCAATCTTTGAAATCATTATAAACCTTATCTAATGTTTTTGAAATTTTAAAATAAATATTAGTGATGTAGCCATTTAAGGTTTTTTTTGTGGTGAATTTCCATCATTTTGCAAACATGAAAAAGGCCATCAACATCAGCAAAGGAATTTTTAATCTTTTAAAATACATTTTTAAACTAAAAAAATTATTTTTATTTTATTTTAATGATATAATTTCACAATGGGTTTTAACACTTGTAATCAAAATATTTTAATATTTTAATCAATAATTTATTCAGATATAATAATTAAAATTTATAATAACTATATTGAAAAAGGTTTTTAAAAAAACTTGAATTTACATTTCATGAATAAATTTACAAAATGTTTTTGTTTAAATTTATCTAGAATCTTTGTAAATTCAATGTCAATTCAAAAATGAATTTCATTAATTTTCTACAATTTTATTTTCAATACATAAAATATGTACAATATTCGTGAAATTGCAATTTTTTATTATCCTCAATATAATTAGGTAATATTTTATTTATTTATTATGTAATGTTGTTAAAATGGTAATCGTCCATAATATTTTTTTGCCACATTTGGTTATAAGCAAGTTGTGTAGTTAAAAACTTTCTTCAATCTTTCAATATTATAATTATTTACTATGTATTTCATTGTAAAAGTTTTTAAATATTTATTTTGAACTTGACAAAAAAAATCTTTCAAAAAAATCCTTTCTTCATGTTGTTGCCCCCTTAAATTGGCAAAAATTGTTGACAAGAATAAACATTAATTAAGTAGTCAATATAACCATTTAATTATCAAGGCCATATTTGTTTATTAAGATGAATCATACATTAATACAAATAATTAACTACCTAACTTTGAGAGAAAAAATGGCAACATATATATATATAATGATGTAGGAACATATTTTATATTTTTTTCCTTTTTAAAAGTTTAAAAAACTAATTTGGTGAGATTTTTGGTTTAAATAGTTGGATTACCTCTTGCCCCCAACAACCAACATATTTTTTTGGTTTTATTTTTTAAATTGGCAATTCTTGTCAAGAAACAAATGTAAAAACAAAAAAAATTGTCAATTTTTTAAAAAAAATCAAAGAAAAAAGGTTATTTATAATTTAAAAATATATAATAATAATAATTTCAACATTAAAGACATTAAAAAATTAATGTCAAATTTATTTGAAAGATTTTAAGTTTTTGTTTAAAATCATTAAAAACATTATCCATTTTTTTGAAATTTTCAAATAAATATTAATGATGTAACTGATTTTGTTTTGTGATGAGTTTCCAACCATGTTGCAAACATAAAAAAGGCCATCAACATTAGCAAAAAATTATATATATATGAAATGATATAATTTTACAATGGGTTTAAGACTTGTAGTCAATATAAAAAAATATTTCATCAAATTTGCACCTCCATATATGGTTAAATTTCTTTTATGGATGATCTTGAAGAATATTAAAAAATTAATTAAATGAAAAGATTAAAATATTCCATTGATGTCATTATTATTAGCACCATTTATAATTCATTCATTTTTTTTAAATGCAAAATTTATATTCATTTCATGATATTTAAACATAAACTTGCGACAAAAAAGCTTACAAAAATTAATAAAATATGTTTAAAATAAAATTAATTATCATAAAATATTGATAATTTTTCATAATAATAATAATACTTATAATTTTATTTTTTTAATCCTTTTTTTAACATGGAATTTTTTGTCATACACTAAGAAAAAAACAGGGAAAAAATTATGGATCATTTACGTGGTTTTCTGGTTTGGCATTATGAACATTCATAATAATAAACTTGTTCACAATGCCTAAAACAAACGAAGGGAAAAACATATATTCTAATTTACATAAATGAATAAAATTTTAATATATGTAAAAAATTGTAATTCAAAGGTCTACATGCATCTAAGACTTTGCATGCATGAACATTTTAACCTAATCATTAACCCATTGAAATATAAATGTGAAACTTCCCAAATTTTTATACATCCATTTTAAAAAATTGTGGGGAATGCAAAATGCAACTCATGAATAGTGGATTTAACAACATTCAAAGTGAATGATTTAATTCATGTGCAAATGTTAATAGTTTAGAAAATGCGAAAAAATTCATTAACCCATTCAAATATAAATATGAAGCATTAAGTCAAACTATATGTGTTTCTGTATATATTAATAAGTGCAATAAACCATTATAATGCATTATGTAAATAAATTTAAATCTACCTCAATTTTCACGTTAACCATTTGAAATTATTAAATAATTAAATAAGGTCCAAATTATATTCATAAGTGAACAACATAATGAACATAACAACTATGAATAATATTAACCATTAATTAGTGCAATAAACCACTTGCATCTTAAGATGGCCAAATGTAATTAAAATATAGTCAAATCAAACAATAGTCACAATATGTGGGTGGTGGAAAAGGACAAGATTTCTTCTTGTGCAACGCAAAGGTCACTTGATGTCTTTAGCATAAATGGATTCCAAGAAAGATGATGAGGGCATTAACATGTAAGTTCAAATCTTCACCCAAACATAAATGGTAAACTTCAATAATGGTAAGCTTTAAATGGAATAATTTCCCCCTCCACTTAGTGGGAAGGAAATTTTGCATAAGGAATTTTATGCATCTAATGGGAATTATGGTTTTTCATTTGATTTTCATGCTTTGTCATCCCAAGTTCATGAATAATTTTTCAATTCTTCATCCATTAATAAATCGGCCATGTGTTTTACTTGAAGTAAAACCCATGAATGGGGGATCTACCAGAATAAGCTTTCTTTGGTTCCCACCTTAGGCAAATCCTTTATTGGCTCTACTTTTTAGGGAAGAGACATTGTCCCAACCCCAAAAATGGGCCAAAACTTTGGTATCCATATATAATAGGGTGATTTGAAATTCATTATAGTCCTAATAGTAGATAAGTCAACTTATTACTAATGCCCCATTCAACTCCTATTCATTCATGCATGTTTGGAATAATTCATTTTTTACATCAAATAATGTTCATTTAATTATGCATCATAATTTTTAATGGTGGCAAATTAGATTATTTACATGTGGAACTTTGTGTGGAGTAAACAAATCATCTTTTTATTTCAAACGTATGTATGTTATTAAATATCAATATTCATACATGCTTGTTTTCATTAATGGAAAATTGCATTAATCACATGTGAAATGTTATGTTATTTCATGCATAGTTCACATAACTTATCTTCACATTAAGTGATGTCCAATTACATGTTAATAATGCATGTTTTTCTTAAGTGGTGGAAAGTTCTAACGATTACATGTGGATTTTTGTATGGACTATTAAAAAAAAAGTTCTTGTTGTCCTTTTGTTGAAACCCAATTTGACTAATTAACCCCAATAGTTCCCCCAATCATTATGACAAGTTTTGGTTGAAGTTTTAGTTGGTGCTCCCTATTTTTAGTTTTTTATATTTCACTTGCCATTTGCTTTGGATCATATAATCATTTTCAATTTCTTTCTTTTTCTCACAAATTCAACTCCAAAGTGTGCCACATGTCATTTTTGGCTTTTGGATTTTTTTTCGTTTTTTTGGTTTTGAAGTAAACACATTTCCATAATGGCGATAAGGAGGGTGAGGCCAATGATCACCATCAACGACTTGGATCACGTAGTTCGTGATATTGTATTTGAAGGCTTTGTGCTCAATCATTATGGAAATTTTGGTAGTTCAAGTGTTTTTGCATATTTGCATGTTGATGTCATAGACCAATGTGGGATTTCAACTCTGAGTGTCACCCTAAGTGGGGCATTGGTGACATTACATGGTGATAAATTTATTCGCAAGAACCACATGCAAATCAAAAAATTTACCATGACACCTCAAGTGAAATGGGAACAAAGGGACCTTCATATTTGTATCCATGTTAGTAGTTTGACTTTGGTGAATGTTCTGTCACATGAGATCATTTTCCATTTTGATCACACTTACATAATTGCATCCTTTTGTAAGTTTTTACATGACGAATTTGTAACAACAACAATTGTTATATTTGTGATTAGTGTTCAAGGGGAGACAAACATATGATTTCACCATTGTAGATAGGGAGGCAAGTGATGATATACGGACTATAAGTTACAATCAATTTTGTTTCATTTTTTTGGAAGGCAATAAAATTCTTTTTTGTGCATTTAAATCATGGATAAATTTCAAAGCCCTTGTTTTCAATCAACTATACCTAAGGACAATAACATGAAAAAAAAAATTGATTAAAAGGTATATTTTTTTAAACATGATTTTGAAAATTGGAGTGGTTTGATGGGTAGTATATTTTGTCTTTCATTTTTGTACTTTTCTAGTGGTATTTGAATTTATGTACATTTATATGTTTTATTATGAATTGTTAAACTCAATTACAAAACATAAATTTTGTTTGCCATTGTAATTATGTAGATTTTTTTTTTTACCACAACATATAATATATGTATTTTTGGAAAGGTTGCTCAAGGATATGTTATCTTAGCATATACTCATGTAAAGATGATTTTTTGCTTAATCAAATGAACCACTTTAATTATTTAAAGTAGGGGCAAGTTGTTTTGGTAGAGTAGTACTTAGCATGCCTAGGAAAGGGGGGTGTGGAACATATTACTAGAGGCTAAATTCTTCCTTAGCAATGAACTAAATGCTTGTTGTAGTGAAGTCTTAACTCTTCACCATGGTCTTGGGATTTGTTCCATAACAATAATCTTCCAAATTTGTTTTCAAATCTTGAACATTTTAAGTACCTTGGTATATTGGCAACTTTAGCATTAGTTGTATTATTTTTTTAAATGCTTTCAAATTTTTCAAATTATTTTTCTTCAAAGAAAATATGTTGAAGTATTTAGAAATATTTGTCTTCCTTTGAGCAAGTCACTAAAATGGCTTTTAAAGCTTTTGGACTAGTAAGCAACATAAAAGTGGACTATTACTAGGTTGATGGGTGAAAAATGTTCAATGGGTTGGTGCAAGACCAAGGAAAGAGTTTTTGGCCAGTGGCCATAACTTGACCTTTATATTTAACTATTATAGTTTCTTTCTAGCATGTTAGCCTAGGAGGGACTAAAATTATAAATTTTGAGCTGAATATTAAACAAACCTTAATTCAAAAATTTCTCACATATTAAACATATGAAAAAAAATGTATGTTGCTTTGTGCAAATTAGTTTCCTTCCAAATTTTCATGTAGACTATGAACACCTTTTTCAAAGATTCCACATTGGAGCACCAAGCCTTGTATTACTAAAAAACTATTTCAACAACTTCAAGTGAAATTGTCAAATACCAATCAAATTTATCAACCATCTTTGCTCTTGTGATTAATGAGAAGGTCATTGATCGATTGGCCTATTTACATGAAGTCACAATGGGAATGGAATAAGGCCCATAATAATGCATCTGATTTTTTGACTTTATGAAAACAAAAATTCATGTTTAACACACATCACAATAAAAAAACCATTAATGGCTCTAATCACAATCGAGGTGCCCCAAAAGGATTGTCATATGCTAAGGATTATAATTCACAAAATTCAAATATGAACTATTTTTTGTTTTCATATTAGATTTTAAATTCAAGATTCCCAATTAGTTTTATGAGTTGTAATAAACAAAATGATGGTTAAAATAAAAAATTTGGTGCACAATTTAATGTCTTTAAGATTCCTAGAAAATCAATTTAATCCTTGGTCACAACACTTGTAATGATATAGGAATCAAAATGACTAGTATATTTATGCTAAATTGCACCAAATTTAAACCATGTACACAAATTGGTGTTAAATATCAAATGGCATAAAAATAATACCATGTACATTGTCCAAATTCTTTAATGGCAACATGTACCCATACTAGCATGCAATATTTTCAGGCTACAAGCTTAAGGACAAGTAAATGAACATTATTTAGTGTATTTTCAAGCAAATATCAAACATCTAAATGTAAATTAATGTTGGATGTAGTTTTTTTGTATAAAATATTGGAATGTTTTCAAGTACATCTAACTAAACTTACATGGATTACATAGTCAAAAATGGCTTAAATAGTTCTCTTTGTAAAAGTAGGTTTCAAGTAGACTTTTATAGATGTAAGTAAGTTTTGAAGCCTACTTTTTGCAATGTGACATTTGTTTCAAGTATGTGTCAAATTTATTTTACCAAAGAAAAAATAAAATTTATTTATTTTCCATCTTTTGAATATACAATGATCATTATGTCATAACTTCACACAAATCTATTTCATTAAATTTTCTAATGAAAAAGTACTTTTGAACACCATATTGGCTAGTCAAATTCAAAAGTATTTGTTCCTTACTTTTATTATTCTAAAGTTTTTTAAATTTTGTATTCAACTTAATACAAACCCAATGGAAGGCACCATGGTTTCAAAATGAAATTTAAGTAAAAATGAAATTTATTTTCTTGTGTTTTTGTGAAAAACTATTTTTTTTCAACTCAATATTTTTTTGTCAAATTTATATATATATAATACCATGCTTTCACCCCCCCAACTAGCAACCCCACTAGTTTTTAGGAACAAATTGGAGATTGAGACATAAGTTTTATTGCACATTTTTAATTAAATCAGCCAATTTGTTCAATTTTTTTAGTGAATTATTTTTTAATGAATCATCATCACATCCATGTCCATATATGTACAAATCAACATACATATACATAGGTTTTACTAAATTGGGTTTTGTAGTGTGCTTAATTCCTAACCATATTGTTATAAATATTTGTAAATCAATGTACATATATATCATTCAAAATTTATGTTAACCTTGTTTTGAAAACATAATATATACATTGCAATTTACCATTTGAAAATATATTTTATATTCCCTTGAAGTAGATTTCTTGGAATGTAACAAAAAAAATGAATAACATCAATGAAACATTTTTTAATGTTGGATTCCATAGGGTATCAAGTATCCATAGAAAATTGGGGATTGTCTTTTTTATTTAGTTAGTTACTTGAAACAATTATCAATTTCATCAATCGATCTTGGGAAAAAAGTTGTACAATGTCTTCAACATGTTTTAAATATGAATGATCATAGAGTTTCACACTATTACAATGTTTATTTGAGCCAAGACACATTAATGCCACTACACCAAATCAGTTCATCATATGAATACCTTTAAGAAATGGGTTTAAGTGCTTTAGAAGGTGGTATTTGGGCTGATTTCACAATTTTTTTTTGGTTGGCACAATTTGTGAAATCCACCATTGAAGCATGGCCATATATTACCATTGGAGAAGAATTTGCAAATCTGAATGAATAACTTATATTGGTATACCATGAAAATATGGCCATTTTGAGTTGGTCATAGACATTTTACATTCTAATCTATCATTAATACGCCCATTATGGAATTATGATCACAAAAACAATAAATCATCATTGCATGAAGATATCAAAACTTGTAACAATGTATTAAAAAAAGAAAAATACTACATGATGCCCAAATGTCAAATGTTTTTGAAATTAAAAAAAAATGACATCATTTAAAATTTGATGGACACTTAAATAAAACAAAAATTTACAACAAATCTTCAATGATCATAACAATTTGGATTTGAAAAAAATTGCTAAATTATTTTGTGATATCCATCCCCATCTTAATGTAACCATCTGACAAGTACATATACATGCTCAATCTATGCAAAAAAAGCTTGCGTACCCCTTGAATGTTATTCTCATAAAGTTGTTTATGAAAAAACGCATAACAATTGTTTTAATGGTTCTTCACAATTTGAATTTTGTCATATGCAAGAAAAAATTGATGCCACACAACATGAATATTCTTTCATAGCTCCATTGGGTTATAATGATAACCCAACTAGTAATGTGAAATATTTACATTTTAAGCATGGACAAAATGCATAATAATATACCTACATCCATGTTTGGGACCCATAAATTTGCTACATTGAAATCAATTGTGACCATTTTTCACAATGAAATCAAGACTTTCCCAAGTGTACAACACATTAATCATTATTTACAATATTTAAAAACTAAAGCAAAATTGTATGATAACATCCTTGGCAAAGGCATTTCTAACACAAAAAACAATTTAGATATTTGTGAAACTTTGAACATAAAATCTTCACATAAGTTTAACAATTTACCATTACCACCTATAAAATATAACTTAAATAATAATTTGCATGGCACTGAACATGATTTGTCCTCCATCAATTCAAAAAAATGTTGATAATATGACGATAGGTGATTCAATGTTCATTGAAGTGTTCCAACAAAAACTAAATGACACTCCAATTTTACCTTGCATGTTTTATCATCAACTTTGGTTCAAGAAACAAGCCATTCATCTTACAAGAACAATGTATGTGAACTATCTACCATATATATCTTCTTTATTGAATGTAAACCCAAAAAATATCATTTGTTTAATCATTTGCAACAACCACAAAAGATACCTACATGGAAAAGATTTTCCAAAATTCTTGGTACCCATAATTTTTAACATTGTATTCATATTCCATTTGTATCAATATTGTTCGAATTAAAAAAAGACTCATCATTTTAAAACAAACATTTGCACAAATTTATCAAGTTCAAGGATATGGGAAATTCAAAATGCATGGGAATGTGATCAATGTTCCTTCAAACTTAAATATAATTCAATTAGTTTTACCATGATTGCATGACAATGAAGTAACATTTTGTTTTAATATCAAAAGAAAGCTTGAATGTAATTCCTTTTACACATCTAGTAACATTCAGCCAAATCAAATTATGTATGCATTAATTTATTTTTTGAAAAATCCTTTATATGTGGATGTTAACATACCAATATGATCATTATGGTTAAACATGTTTAATTTATCAAAACAACGAGAAGACAATAACTTTCATGACAATATGGATTTTAATACAACATCATTGTACCAAAATTTTTTTTTTGAAGAAATCTTCAATGATGTTACAATAGATAATTTGATCCAAAACTTTCTAACATCAAATCAAAGTGATGATGAAATCCTCACAATGGCACCAAGCCAAGACTATAAACCTCTTGGCCTCTCTCAAGATCAACATAGTGAATAATTCAATTATCCAACTTTGTTTTTTGGAAACCGTCATGCTCAATGTATGCCATCACATTGCACATATCAAGAGATTGCCAATTTTGGGATCAATTGATCCATAAAGACCACAAATTTGCTAGACATATTCCAAACTTATTTTAAAAAGTTGTCAAAGTTTTAATACAAGCAGTATGAACAACATGTTGAATATAGATTCGTAAAGGGCAACTTCATGGTTGTGAGCTCACCATTGAACAAGTAGCAAATAAACCAAATTTAGATAAGTTGTTACAATCAAACATTGGTTATCCTGATTTTATTCAATTATAGTCTTCATTAGACCACTTTAGAAACTTAAGAAAAAATGTATATGCCATGATACAACAACTAATGTCCACCAACTTTTTTTGTGACTTTTACAAGTGTTGAGAATAGGTATTACATCATCTTAACAAAGGTTTCATTGATGTCCCTAACGACTTCAACAAACTTGAATCCAAGGATATAACACATTTAGTGAGAGCTAACCCTGTAACATGTGTACAATATTATGACCACCAAACATGGTTGCATTTAGACATTTATGTAAAAAAGACTCATCAATATTTGACGTTGTATAAGACTTTTATTATGTAATCGAATTCCAAACACACGGGAAGTGAACATGAACACAATATGTTATGGATTAAAAATGCACCAATTTATGGTGTACATGATAACCATGAAAATGTAGCTTTTGTTGACAAATATATGTCATGTGATGTATGTTTACTTCCAAAAGACCTTCAAGACTCACAAACACATTAACACAAATGCACATGTAAAAAAAAAGCCAAGCTATGTGTCATTTCCATTACCCTCTTCCACCTTTGCCTTCGACACAAATTTTGGAACCCCTTGATCAATAATTTACATGTGAAGAAATCACAAAACATCTTACATAAATTTGCCAAAAACAATTCATAACCTTGTTAGAACTTGAAATGAATAATCCAATGTCTTTCGATAAATTTTTATAAAAATTAAACGTTGATTTTCCAACATATATAAAAACATTAAAAAATTCATTAAAAAAACCTACATTATTTTAAAACAAAAATGTAAAAATGTTCAAACAAATGTTTTTGGCAAAAAAATTAGTCCACTTTGGGGTGCGAATATTGATGTGCAGTTCATTTTGGACCTTTATGTAGTAGCTAATTATAACACGTCATATGTTACAAAGGTAGATAAAATAATTACAAAAGAATTTCGAACAATTATTAATTATTGCCAACATGAGAACACAAATGTAATTAGTAGAAAAAAAAATAGGCAATGCATTCTTCAATGCACAACAAACATCTGCACAACTTGTAATTTACATAGTGCTCTTTATTCTTCTATACCATTCATCATGCAAATGGCTTTTCATAAACACATCCCCACCATCTAAATGAACATTTGTATTAAAATCAAATAAGCAACTACAATACCTCCCTCTTGATGAATCTAAAAACATTAAATCACTTTTAATCATTAACAAGTACATGAATTGTCCATCATCATATATATATATATATATATATATATATATATATATATATATATATTTCAATGAATTTCTTTTCTATTTTTGCAAACAAAAATAAAATAAAATGTCATACACCTCAAATTATTTGTTTTTCTCACTATAACAAACATAAAGACCTAAAAAATTATTATTGAAAACAACTTTTGCTCTTTCATTCATTTATAAACTTAGAAGATTCTCAACTAGATGGTCATCCCATATGGCATTTTGCATACATCACTCATGAAAATCCATCATACAAACAATATCAAAGTTCATATATTTATTTCCAAATTTGAACAAAAACCTAAACAAATAGTTTTGCTTAGAAATTAAAATTCATGTTTTAGTTTGTGTCAACAATGAAAACATATGGATAAACATTTTTTTTTTTGTAAATGATCAAACAATATCAACACCAATTATAAATAATTCCAATGTTGAAATTTATGATATAGCACTGGACTCACATATTCAACCACAAAAAAAAAAAATCATTATTCCAAACACTTTTGAAAAAAAGAATGATATCATTTTAGATAAAAAGAATTTATTATCTTGTTCAAAAACTAAATTCAAAACAACGAGCAATCTTTGGTGATTGCATATACCTTAAAAGGACACAACCTGATAAACCAATTCATTTGTTCTTGATAGGTGGAGCTAGTATTAGCAAAACATTTACACTATTCTTCATT
>Ga0209611_10008215_pt1 | contig 16428 bp, 11 predicted proteins | sample S1TSphgellanicum_3_FD_187693 | JGI IMG/M metagenome (GOLD analysis project Ga0209611, IMG submission 187693) | Host-associated microbial communities from peat moss isolated from Minnesota, USA - S1T2_Fc - Sphagnum magellanicum MG (SPAdes) (version 2) | ecosystem: Host-associated > Plants > Peat...
CCACAGAAGAACAACAACAATGATAAAGAAAACGCTTACAGAAGCAAGAAGCTCTCGTTTCTCTCCTTCTTTGACATCTCCTTCAATAGACGAAGCTCTCGACGACGACATGCCTTCTCTCATCCTCCTCCTGGCTCCTCCTCTCCTGGGTGGCCATAGCCGCAACAAGTGTGGATTAGAATTCCCCAAAAACTCCCCACAATTCTTCCGACTGCTGATAATCGCAAAGAAAAAACTCCTACACGTTGAGCCTCTAGGCATGAAACCCAAAGAATTGCAATGCCGGTAGCAAGGAGCTGAGGGCAAAGAAAACGCCATCGCCATGGCCATCACAACGTGATGTCACTGCGTAAGCAGAGATGGTAGGGTTTACCCTAAACCCTAAACCCACACCCTATCCGGTTCTCGCCTGCCAAGAGTGGTCGAGAGGCCAAGCCACGTGGCTGCCACCTAACAGATTGGCCGTTTCGAGTAAGGTGGCCGTTTATGGCTCAATGTTTTGGAAGGGCATCAAAGGCCACACTATGTGTCTACCTAGTCTTCAACTATGCAGCTCAGGGTATCCTGCCACTTGATGTTTGGGCACCAAACAATTCAAAAAAGGTATAGCCAAATAAAGAAGAAAATTTATTGATATTTGCCAAAACTTTTGAAAATTCATTTATAATCCCAACCATTGGGTTCCTAGTACAAATACAAAAGGTGTATATTGTGTTGGGTAACACCAGAAGACAAGGGCATTATAAGAATAAGGGGAACACGTGAGCCAGTAGTCAAGCATAGGATTTGCATTCTAGTAATGCCATTGTCCAAGGCCGTTACCTGCCATAAAGAAATTGCTAAAAATTTCCTTTACAAAACTTATAGTCATGATACACTAAGACAAAACAAGATTAAACACTAAATACTCAAATTCAAAATTGAAAACAACCTTAAAATAAGAAATTGTTTGATAAGGATCAAATTAAACTTGCTTTTATGTATTCTTGATTGACTACAATAGGAAAGTTGCATGTCTTTATTTGTTGATTGAAACTCTTGCGTCATGTTTTGCAGTTGAATTGTAGATTACAAAAAGCCTACATCAAAGTGAAACACTAAAAATGTCAAAATGGATCCATGAATTTCTAAATCAAATTTCAATGCTTAGAGATTTGCTTGTAAACCACTAAATGAAACATGCAACTAGATTCTCACTACCATCATATAACATAAGAATCTTTAACTAGTGAGCACCATTAGTACCATGTCAGCATATTCCCGATTCAACACTCCAAGCGAAATCTCCATAAATATATTATCTTATTTTATCAATTGTCCTCCTATACTTGCATAGCCAAATAAAATGTATAGCAAAACATTTGCAAAACTACAACAACAATGCAATGTAAAACATTTCACAAAACATTTTGAAAGAAATTATAGTGGGCATTACATCGTTGAAATTACTTCATGGTTTTCTACTCACAAAAATAGGATCAACTCAAAGTTTCAAACCTAAACTTGCTTACAAGTTCGAAATTCTTGGAGTGTAGTTTATTAATGTCCTTTCAATCCAAATGTTCTAACACACTACTTCTTCAAGTGTAGAGATTTACATCAAAAAACAACTACTAACTTCCATAAACACAACGCACATTTTGTGTAAACAATCCAACAATGGATTTGCAAGCAACAAATAAAGAGGAATGAAAAGGTATATTTTGTGTAGATGATTCGACAATGTTCCCACAAGCAACAAACAAAAAAGAATGAGAATGCCAAAAAACAAAATTTATGAGAAAATGAATGGGCACAATGTTGTCATTGCATTTTAAGATGAACAACGAAAATCAGTCCATGTTCCGACTTTAAGAAACTTTAAATTGAAAGAATGGCGCAAATCAATCCAAATCAATGATTACAAATAAAAGTGAATGGATGCAATTGAAGTTAGATGAAAAGTTGTTGGATGGAACAAGTATGTTTTCATCCCCGACCCAATGAGTATATCATTTTATAGCTAATCCAACCCTACCGTCCCCTAGAGTTAGGCCTATATCATGTACCCTAGATTTAATGATTACGATTATCTAGCTTTTTAATCCAATGGTCGCAAATGTGTCACCAACCATAAACAATCGATGGTGGATAATGCGTTGAATTTATCATATGATCTAGATCCTACCAATCAATGATGTACCCTTGGGATTCCCCCAACCAAGATCCTACAATGCAAATATCACTAACTTTAAAACATATAATGACCTAAAATGGATGGTTGAAATCCATCAGCATTAATGGTTGAAATATAAAAGTGCTAAAAACCATTTTCATAGATGAAAAATGGTTGGATGAAAATGCCATTTATCATCCAAAATGGGATGAATTAAATAACAAATAACTACCTAATTGTATTTTAACTTGATTGGATGGCTAGGATTTTCTCAATCTAACATCCAATGGTCAATTTGTGAGACCTAATTTTGACAATGTTGATTATTAGATCTCATTAACAAGAAAGGGTACGATGGAAATGCCATTGACATATAATCTATGGTTGAGATGTGATCAAAGTAATTTTAAAGCAACCTATCAACAAGTGACCCAATGACAATTGTTATGGACGGTCATGATTTAGGTTTTTCCTCCATCAATGGTTAAAATGTAAATCATCTTGGACATCAAATATGCGTCAAGATACCTATATAAACCAATGTTTGATCAGGCTCTTCCTCTTTTTGCGCTGCATTGTTGACTATCGTTCTTAATTGAATTTTGATTTTTCTTGGCCTTGTCAAAAGCATCCAATTTTGTGAAGCTTTGCATTTTTTTTGTGTCATGTCGAAGGTGTTCTCCCAATAAAGATTGCGATTATTTTTGTGGCATGAAAAGGGTTCTATTTTGCGAAGTTATGTGGATTTTTTTTGGTGTTGAAAGTGGTTTTCTTGCAAACTATGCCATTGTTTTTGTCATGGTGAAGTCATTGTCTCATACAAACTTTATGGATTCTTTTTGTTGCGTTGAATGCATCATGGAAATATGTTGATTTCATTGCCACTTTCCTTCTCCATTATTGTTGTTGCATATTTTTTTCATATCCACTGTATTTTTTCCTTTGTTTTCTCTTCCTTTGATAATATGTTTTTTGTTGCTTGTCGCTTTGCATTGTCATCAATCCGTTGTTAATTGGTTTGTTTTCAATGTAGTTTTGGATCTTCACATGGTTGGTGAATTTTTGCTTTTTTTTTTCCATGCGGTTGATGGTGATGGTGTCTTCAAATCACTTCTATACATTTCAAAATAAACTAAGAAACCTACTATTACATCATTAGTTCTTGTTATAGTAAAAAGATCATAGTCTTTGGAGTCAACCAACCAATTGCCAACTTGTGTGATTTTAGTTTTATTTTCCTTGAAAGTTTTCTAGTTTTAGAATTAAAACGGTTCTTGTTTTATCCTTTATCCATTTACATTTTGCTTTTCAAAAATTATTTTTTTTGTTTTTTTAATCCTTGGCTTGTGTTTTTCATGTTTTTTAAACAATGATCCTATGATTTTGATTAGTTGTTATTGTAGTTGGGTTTGATGGATTTTGTAAATTTTTTGTTTGTTTCTAATGCAAATGAAGTTGTTGTTGATGATGTAGAGGAATCAAATAGTGCTTGAGGAGAAGAAATTCTTTCTAAAAGCATTTCTAAAATATAGGAAGGTCTATTTAACTTGCTTGTTAAAGAAGATTACCTTGATCCTTGTACTTATGGAGAAGATGGTGACAATGATGAAAAGATCAACCATTGTTCCAAGGATCTCAATCCTCAAGAGTTGAAGAATGTGATGGTCGGTGGATGTCAATGCAATATTCACTCCGAAATTTGGGCAATAATGCATTTGATGCATGGCATTAACTATAAGAAGTTGGATAATTCATTGTCGATTGTGGAATTACATGCTTCTGAACCTAAGTTACTTGTCAATTACCTTTCAAAGTTTTTGTTAAAAGTAGTGAAAAAAAATGGGGAGTTTTATCCCCCTACTAAGTTTTCTTCCTACTCTCATATTTATTTCCTTTGTTGGTTTTTTTTATTTGAATAAGGTTTTCAAAAAAATTGATGGTGTTATTTTTGTGGTTGTTTATGACATAACTAGTCTAATTCAAGCACTTGGTAAAGTGATATGATCAAGAGAGGTTGAGTAAGATGTAGAGATTAGTAAGTCAAGTCTAAAATTCAACATGTATGCACTAATGACGCCTTTGAAAGAATGAAATTGGTTGTGAATGAATCCATTAATAGATCTATAGTTGTTGGCCTTGGAAAAGGTATCACACAATTAGATGTTTTTTCTTTTTTGGAAGAGAAGTTTATGCTAAGTCAAAAGAAGTGTCAATTAACCTCACCTTAAGGTGTCAACCTTCAATTTGGCTATTACTATACATGGAATTTTGTTATCCATGGAGCCCAAGAGTCAATGAAGGTCAACAATATGGACTTATCCTTGCACGAGGATGAATTTGGTCCATTTTTGACGTAATGTGTTCTATATTCAAATAAAGATCTTTTTATTTTGGGTGTTGTGTAGCAGATGATTTTACAGCTGCTGGTTTTAAGTGTTCTGGACAGATAATCACATTCTTGTTCTGCCCCCAATTAAGAGTTAGAAACAGAAGCAGGCATGATAATCGCTGGAACTGTGTAACATAGTTATGTGATTTGCCTATAAATTACAGCTAGGTTTCTAGCTCTCACCCACATATTGGTTCCAAATTCAAGCCAAATATCAACTCAAAATCTTACAGGGAAGTCTCTTCCCTTGGGGCAGAGCCAATAGAGCACCTTAAAGATTTGTTGACACACAATTTCTCTATTTGTTCTTATGATGCATTTTGTCGGCCTTCAAGTGTGTCACATTGCATGCTCAATGGCTCATTCATATATGGTTACATGTAGATGCTTTCCAGACTCATTTCCTTGCTCATCTTAATGCTCACAATTATGTGTGCCAGGTTCAAATTTCCAATTTGTTTTCCATGTTTCCAGTGTGCTTTGTAATATGCAGCCAGTATGGTTTTGGAAATCCCTTGCAACTCTTACGGCCAATAAATTTCATTCAAGAGTCTGCGGCCAAGAATTTAAATCAGGATGGAAACCCCACTAAAGGATGAGGTAGATGTTTAAAGTCCATTTTCAAAATTTTAAAGTGCGGCAATCACAGGAATGTTTTTCCTCAATTTTGTGCACTGGGTTTCTAAGGAAGGTAGTTATTTATTGTAAAAGACTTTGAATTAAATATTCTAAACTACTATTTTCAAATAGGATTTTATCCATATTGGACTCTAGAGGCTGGGAGACTACCCAGACCCCACCAGTCCAGCATCGCCGTGATGTCGGGCAGGCATGAGGGGGCGGGGGAGGGGGCATGGAGGGCAGGCTACGGAATTTAGGGGGCCGCCCCAATGTGGAGGTAATAAAGGACCCCTTGCCAGTAAAGGCAGAATCTTTCCACCACTTTGGGGAGGTGGTTGAGCAAGTTATGGAAAATTTGGGAAGGCATCGCATTATAGCTTTGTTTATAATTTTCTTCCTTTACTCAAGAGAATTCCATGATGCTTGGAGCCATTGGGTCAAGATTATGGACAATGTCAGCAGATTCTATTGAATTGGTTTCAAATAAATAAATAAAAATTGATATTTTTGTCTTATTGAGTTGCCTGTATCTACCATTCGGATTTGACATGTATCTTTATTGATTTTAGTTTTCTTTTAAATAAGAGTCATCTCATATGTATAATTTTGACTATGTCATGTGCGTTGCCATTGTTGGGTAGAAAAGGGATAAAGGGGATTTCTTTCAAAAACCTTAAGCTACAATTTTTACCATAACCAAGCTTTGTTAATGCGACACAAGTATGTACGAGTCTTGGCCAGGTACCCAGGTGAACACAGATATTCAAACCAAGTCCCATTTTTAGAACCAAAGGAGGGGGGTCAATTATTGAATTGGATTGCAATCACCTTGGTTATAGCATTGCAAGTAATCAAAACTTGACCTAGGGTTTAGTTTTAAACACATTTGAGAATTGGAATTGGATCAAGATTTTGTTTTTAAATAATTTGATTTTAGGGCTTAATGAGCTTTGGGATTTGAGGAAGTTGAAGTTTCTTTTTCATTTTTCCAAAAAGCTTAAGCTTATTTGTAACTTTTTTTTTGTGTTTCTTGTTTCTTCAAGCTTTCATGTTGAAGAAAAGGTTGTGAGTTTTTCAAGTTTTCTTTGAAAATTTCATCCCAAGAAATATTTTTTCAAAAAGTTTCAATTTCAAAAAAGTTTCACATTTTAAGTTGCATTTTTTTTGGGCACCTCTTTAAGCTCCTAGCATTAACTTAACATAAGTTTTGTACTTAACTTGCAACCATTGTGTTGCTCATCATCTTCATGGTCCTCTTGTTGCTCATTGTTTCCCCGGTCCTCTTGTTGTTCATTGTCTCTCGAGTTGTCTTCTTATTGTTCATTGTTTTCACCACCTCCTTGGTTATCTTACTATTGTTCATTATTTCCTTGGTCATCTTCATGTTGCTTCATGGCTTCCTTAGTTGTATTTTTGTTGTTCATTTCCTTCCTAATCCTCTTCTTGTTAATCATAAACTGCTATTCCAAGACGAAGAAATGATTGATCATTGTCTTTGATTCTCATGTTTGTTTCTATTTAAGGGTTTAGGTTTATGGAAGGTTTAGGGGAACTTCAAATATAATGGATGTTTTCTGATTGAGTGTTATGAGTTTGCTTCTGTTTTTAAAACCTATGCATCAGCAATAACACTGCTAAAAATTCTACAACCACAAATTGAGGCGATCAATAGGCTTTAGAATGTTCCAACTAGAATCAAAGGTTTCTTGGAACCAAAGGATATTTAACCAGTAATCAAAACCAATATAACTTCATTTAAAAAAAAAATTGTAACCAAAATCGCTTCCCTTAATTCAAAAATCAAAATTAAATCCCATATTTTGAAAAAAAAATCAAAATCGAATTGAGATTAATTTGTTCAAAAATGCTAAAAACCAAAACTAAAGGATTTAGGGTGTCACTCCTTATAAAATGTACAAAACATGTGAGTAAAAATACAAGGTGCCATATATTGGTTGTTGATTAAAAGTTATAATTTAATTAGTTTTAAAAAATCGATATGTATATTTAGAAAACCAATACATAATTAATATAGCACAAGCATTAATCTCAAGAAAATATATAATTAATATAAGGTGGTTTAAATATATGCATATTTAAAAAATAGATAATAATAGGATGAGGAAAAATAAGGTGAAATTTTACCTAATACCTATTGAACAATACTTGGTTAATGCACATGATTTTAAATTTCAACATTTAGTGTTCCCCTGACTAAAAGGTCCTCTAGAATTAAGGAACCAGTTGACAACATTGCTATGTATGTAACATGAAGACAACATTTGATTCTCACGCATGTGATGTGTTTCATGTGCACTTTTGACTTCCCAAAATAATTGAAGATGCAAGCACCTCTAGTTCAGGCCATTAATGTTACACATGCATTCATCATGTGTAACCATCTATTCCAATGGGAGTGAAACTTTTTGAACATCATCATGACTTATTCGAATTTAGATCTAGATTTTGTATGGCTATTATATAAAAGTTCACAGTTGTAAATGTCAATTACACATTCACTTTTGGCTACACCCGGGCTTAGTTTTTTAGATGTTAAAACCACCTTCGCAATTTGACCCAATTGATAATCCTATTTGACTATTCCAAATCATGGTCCAACAAAGATATGTCCATTTCTTTTTTCAGTCTTTCAATCACCTAATGATGCCCCAAAGTAGATCATAATGAAGTTCCAAGAAATCAGAGGCAATAGCCATTTGAACATCCTCATAACTTTAAAAATACATTAGTTCTTAAGGATAAAATGACCATGCAACGAGAGATTCACAAACAAATTGTGTCCTTCACAATGTGGTTGCCATATGTGACAGTGAACACAATGTGAAACATTATTAAATGCTAATAGTCTTGGACACGTTCTTAAGTTTTGGACATGTGGGTATTGCATTGTTTTGTAATCCTACACCTTTACACCAATTGAAATGTATTGCCATTAAATCAAAGACAAATTGCAAATTATTTGGCCCAAATGCAATTGAGAGAACTTTATGATCATAGTGTGTCTGGTCAAAATGTGCAATTTTTACATCTTATAAACCAAACAATCATTTGGCATTTATATTAGGGATCATGTTAAGAACATTCATCACAAGTACACATATTTGACCAACTTGTTGATCACGAATGCATTGTAACCATAATGTGAAACTTGTTCGTGTTCTTTAACATCTCTTAACCATTTAAGCCCTGGGAGCATTTTAAAGAGACTATACCGATAGTCTCTTTTGGGTCCCACGTCCTATCCTGATTCCAACCTTACATGTGTGATTGGAAATCTGACTCCATGAAAACCTCACTTAAAACCTAACTGAAAGTGTTAGTGCTTATTATCAATGTTCAGCAAGTGTATATAGTCTGTTGGGTGGTATGTAACATGGTATAGGCAATCATATAAAAGATAAGATCAGGTTGATTAGGTATGAAACTGGGAGATCAATACTTGCACTAGGTGAGTATGAGAGTTCAAGAACTAATATTATATATAGAGGAACTGCTATGCACATTGCAGATGTGGGGATTACTTTCAATAGGGAAAAGACGGCACCGGTACCTTGAGTTTGGTCATACACAGGGTGAAAGCTTTTAAAACCCTGCAAAAAAGTACATTAGCATTCAAGGGGGGGGTGAAACTGAGAAAAGGGTTCCTGAGTTTCATCCTGTCTTTCTTTTTCTCCTGAGTGCCTCCACTGCTGTTACATAAATTTTCACTGCTCCTACCTATACAGCTACTATAATTCCTCTCGAACCTTGTGCATTACATGCTGGGATTCAGCGTTTTGTACAGAGTTTCATCATTTCATACTGAGATTTAATAAAATTTCCTTACATTACGGATACCAGTAAAAGATGGGGTAGGGGGTGAAAGGAGGCCCAAAGACAGGGTGAAGACTGGGTGAATTTGCAGATATCTCTATTGTCCAGTAGAATTTTTCTATAAACCAGCTATGAACCAGCAACTTTTAGAATCATCGGGTAGAGGGGTACATGTTTTGGTTGTCACCTATTTGGAACACTATTTTTTTTGAAGCTTCAATTTTTTTATCAGTTAATCCTTACCATATATAAAGCACTTTCAGTTCAAAACTCATTCCATTCAGTGTTTGTCTTTTTGACAAATTCTTGCACTATAATGATAAAAAAAAAACATGTGTGAATGTTACAAAGGGCTTTTTGGGGAAAAAAATTACAAAATTTGTCATATTTTGAGAGAAGGTTGCCACATTTATATATTACATTCATGGAGGTAATCAATAAAAAGTGGGATTTTGAATATATATATACAACCCACCTCCAACCATTGCTATTTAATGTTAATTAATGATGGGGATCCTCACCAATGCACCTACTTGAGGAATTTGAAAGAAATAATTCATGATTTCATTGAATTGATTAAGTGCGTTTAAATAATAATAATTATAAATTCAATTATAAATTGTATGCCTATAGTAAATCATAAGCTGGTTATTGAATCTTAGAATATAACATCTCCAAATTTTAAACCTGAAAAAAAACCATGTTAAAAATATCTAAATCCTTCTCCCAGCCCCAAAAGTCCTGCAATTTGTTGTCTCCTTTGTGGACCTGCAGAAGTTAAAACAACAAAAATAATGAACATAATTATAAATATGCAAAATGTATTGGGTGAACCACATGGGCAAAGGATGCACTTAGAATCCAAATTTCCCATTTTTTTAAAGGTCAAATTCCTGGACAACAATTTTAGTTTTAAGAAATTTCCTATCTCTTGAAATTTTGCCAGGCAAAATAGTTGTTAATGAAATTTTTGTCTCAGTGATTTCCTTGTTATCTTTCGTTGTTATCATGTTTTGTGGTCAGTTTTATAGCCTAAATTTCAAAACTTGTATCAGTTTTTTGGGCCAAGGGTTTGTTGGCTAGCATGTAACTAATTGTTAGGTAGTTCTCCCCATAAATTGGTTAATGTTGAAGCTACATAGTGAAGTTTGGAGTTTATGGTTTTCAAACTAATAATAGTTACACTATATCCTATAATCAAATTTCATTCCAAACATGCTATTGCTAGAAGACATACTTGACAACCTGTTTTGTGTGAATCAAGTGTGGTTAATTGCAACAGTATTAATCTATATTTTCTTTAGTTTGAAATGATTACTTGTTATAATTTTGACTTGGAAGTTAAAATGGAGTTGATTCTAAAATATAATAAAATTCTCACATAATATCAATATTCATGTTCAATATTTTGTTGGTCTCCTTCATACTTAAATTCACATCATTAACTAAAAATTAAAAAATTGATTATACACATTCATAGTGACATGTGAAGTTGACAATTTGTCTAATACTGAATTCATTTTGGTACTGAATTTGTTTGGAGATTTATATGCAATTACCATATTGGCATATGATAAGCCATATATACTTGCCCAGAGCTGGTTAGCAGTTAGTACACATTTGAGAGAGGAAAAAAAATGACCACTTTTGCGATGTAGGATCCCAGCCCCACCACATCAGGTGCTTTTGAGGCCAGATTCAAAATCTCAGAACAAGCTATAAAGGGCCTTTGTATGTATTTTCATATTTTGCAATGCATGTGATTACAATGGATTTGTTCAAATAATGGTGACTAATTATTAAATATATTTTCTTTTGGGCATTTAATTTTGGTTTATTATATTGATTACCTTGAACACAATTCTTACCATATGTTCTTGGAACCCTTTCAGAATTTATAACCATGTGCCATTATAAAAATGTTTTGAATATTTGTTTAATCCTGTTGATTAAATAGATTAGAGTTTTGCTAATTTTTTTCATGTCTTCAAGTTTGCAATGCCAATTTCACAAGTAAAGAAATACTATATGACATTCAGATCATTTTTTGCTTCGAAATGTGCCAGGCTTGTATAAATATCTTTTACCATGCATTTATGCACTTATACTCCCATGGTATGTATAGTGTAATTGATGAAATATTCACTCTACCCTTACACGATTGATAATCATTCATCTTTACCCTTATCTGGAATGATCATTTTAGAGAACCTTTATACCCTTACCCAGTTTGGAACCTTTTCAAGCTTAGGTACCTTCACCTGGCTCATATATCTGTTGAAAATTTGAATTTGGCCCTCTCTGGCCTATTTTTTGAAATTGATATATCTGACCAACACTAGACACAAGGTACGCACACACATAAAGCACTGCCTGTCCCTTACCTGCGTGAAGAAACCTGTTTTCAGCAAGCGGGGTCTTCTGCGGTGGAAGGTACCAGCCAGGCTGTACTGCGATCTTCTGACCAGTGGAAGGTACCAGCCAGCCTGTCACTATTTCTAAGAAGTGACAAAATTCCAGCTCTGCTTTATGTAGGAAAAGGACCTGAGTACGTGTCCTTCTGTGATTTGAGACCTGTGAAAAGGACCTCAGCACAGGTCTCAAATCACAGAAGGGCCTGTACTCAGGCCCTTCTCCTATACCAAATTCTTCATGTTTGCAACAACCGCCAATTTGAAACTATGTGTGAATGCAGCATCTGCATTCAAAGTAAAAAAACAGCATGTTAAAACTTGTTGACACCATTTATCCTAAAATGCGCCCACACGCAACCAACAAGGTACTCAATTTTGCATGTTTCACAATCCGATATGTGCAAGTGGGTGCAGGAACCATGCAGTGCTAGTTGTGCATGTTGGGGAGGGTAGAAGGACCACTTCCATCCAGCCTAATGAATGGAGAGCCCAATAAACCACATCATCTATGATGTTTCCAGACACAAGTGACCTCCTCTTTGGTCAACTAGTCCATGGCTTGCCCCATCTGAAAAGCCATTGACCAGGTTGGATGAATGGCAAGGAATAGACCAAAAGAAAGTTGGGGCCTATGGTTGCTGAAAAGCATGATCAAAAGAACTGTTTAGAACACTTGGGAACCCAATAGGGCATAGGTAAATATCTTGAACCAATTGGGAACTTCCGCTACAATAGAGGAACTTGGATCTCAGTTGCAGCAGGTTGCTTACATAACCCAACTGAGAATCATATTGTGAATACCTATTCCAAGTCATCAGCAAAGCTAGAATTTTCAATTTTCTTCTCATCTTTGAAGCACCTAACAACACCCAAGTAAGTATAATAAAGTTGGAAGAAAAAACAATGACAAAGTATCATTTGAACCTCGTCATACCATCAACAACACATTTGGTCAGAGGTCTTATGAATCCAATGAGTGGAACAGAGCTTCACAAACTGATGAAGTCCCTTTCACAATATGATTGCCTCTTGTGGCCACATCACAGTGTTTTTTTCTTTAAATGATGTCATGAGCTAAGCGCCACTTTAGCTGAGGGTCCAAAGTCTAGGGTCCAGTGAAATAGAGCAGTCCTATTGGATGATAGGTATAAATTGGGACCCATGGCCATTAGATGAAGGTCCAAGACCAAAAAGTGGCAAATCCAGGCTAAACCTACATGGTGCCATTTTTGAGGAAAAATTCAATTGGTTCAAACCAAAAAAACAGAGCTAAAAAGGAGAGCTCATGATTTGAAGAACCAAGATGCAAGGTAGGGTCCAAGGCAGGGTCATACTCAAGGATTCAATATCCTTCAAATTAGTCCAAATTGGTTCATTTGGACCCTGAATCCCCATCTAAAGTCGGCCTAAGTCATAATGGCTTTGGAATTGCCTGTAATGCCAATTTCACATTATTTTGCAACTTTGTAGCTGTTGACCATATGGAATGTATTGCCAATTATGCAAATGCATATTGCACATGATTTGCCCCTAATGCAATTTGGGCCAAATTTGTTTTTGTAGTTTGCTTGGTCAACATGTGCAATTCTTACATCATTTTATTGTGGCTGCCTTGTAAGGCAGAGACAGTTTGTTGAGAATCAACATTATAGAGTATAGTAGCTTCAATGGATTTTGGCCAATAGAAACTAGGTGAGATGCTTCATCCTAATATGGTTGTAAAAGGATTCGCATTCATCTTTTCATGTTTTGTTTTCATCACCACCTCCTAAATTGTACGCCTGGCTCCAAGCAAGTTTTTATTTTCATTTTGTGAAAAAATGTCCAAAGTCACCAGATTTCCAAAAAAAAAAAGTGGAACCCACCATATTCAAAACATAGGTTCTTGTATGTCACCAACCTATAGTGAAGTTTGAAAAAAAACAATTACTTTTATCTCTGACCTCTAGCCAAATTTGGCTAAGTCCTCTTGCAAATGCTCACTAATCCACCTACCCCACAAAATTGAAAAGAAAACTGTGGGCCCAAATGACTTTGTCACCAATCCATAACTTACAAAATTCAAATATGAAATTTCTTTCTCAAAAAATGGTCAAAACACCTACCATACACAAAAATTCATGCAATTCCTCCAAAATGTGAAAATGTGATTGAAAACATTCAAATACATATGATATGATGAGTTTTGATTTTTTGGTGTGAAATTTTTGTGCAAATGTTTAAAGTGAATATGTACTCCATGTTCTTTTGTGAGAAAATATTTCTCAACTTTTTAAAAAAGAGAAAAATCTCATTGCTACATTTCCCTATTGGTTTTGGCTCAGTACCAATTTTTTAATGTTTAAATATTTTCCTAGAATATGTCACCATTTATTGTGAGATTCCTGTTGGTTGCAGGAAACCAAATTTGTGATGACAATAAAATAAAAATAAAAATTGATCACAATATTTATTTCTTTTACAACAGCATGATGATGTACATTAAAATAAATTGAAATTTTTATTTAATCTCTGGATATGACCGATTTCTCATATCCACTGTCAATATTACACAAATGGCAAGGCCATTGTGTTAAGTTTTCAAAAAGAAATTGCTAAAGTCTATGTTATAGAGGGAAATAAAGGGTACTTCATACTTATTGTTCAGTTACAACGGACCCATCCCATTGCAATTTCAAACAACAATGGTAGCAACAAATTACAATCATCTACATCTCACATGCTCTTTAGATTGGCGAATCTTCTTTTAAAATTTGCCAGAGCTATTGAATATGGGTCTTTTGGATTGAAAGTCCTAAAATTCAAAACTTATTATTACTGTTTAATATTAGAATACTATAACAATTATTAGAATTCCATTTTCTCTAAAACTATCAGAAGTTAGAAATAGAAATAGAAACCTATAAATAGAAATAGGTTAGAACCTTTCTATCAGAAGTTAGAAATAGAAATCTATACAGAAACCACCTATGCCACAGTTACTATAGAAAACATATAATTTTAAAGTCCAATTTGTTGCTGTTGGAGAGCCAAATCTAAGAGAGCTTGCTGAAATCTCATAAGGCTAGAATTACTCTTCCTGTTTTATTAGATTGAAGACAACTAATTGGAAAAAGAAGTTCAAGTATTTAAACCATGAACTTTGGATCTATATAGTATGGAAAACGAGGTGTTTATTGTGTCCATAATAGGTTGTGGACTAAGAAGATTTACGAGTGTGAAGAACCACTTGAGGCATTAGCCTGAACTTGAGCACCAAGTGTTGAAACTCCCTTGTTGGGGAGAGATTCTTGCGTTCAATGGGCAGTGGCTTGTGATAATGGCCTTGAAGGCGCGTCGAAGGTAGCTTGAGTAGTAGGGGTTGTGCCTTTGATTTTGAATTACTATAACAAAATATTGGGCTAGGGCTATTGTAACCTCCAGTCGCACTTTCTTGGCACAAACTTGGTCTTGATGGACATCCACCACGACACATCCTTTAGATCTATCTTAGAAGATGATTCCATTTCCTCAGCATCTAGAGCCTACATTCATTCTTGTTTAGGCAAGGGGGTAGGGTAATGGTTCATTGTTAGGCCATCTATTTGTTCATTTCACATTACACACTTTACTTTCATCTTAGCGTTGTGTTTTGGTTTTGGTTTGATTCAACCCTCATCATCTAGTCTTTTCACGTGTGAGTGTGGACACGGATTAAATACATTTAACACACATTTAGTTTGTTGCATGTTTGGAGGTCAATGGATAGCCACACATGATGCCATTTGAAACATCATGTATGCCTTTGCTTGAAAGAATGGGCATGCTATATGGAAAGAGTAATGATATGCCCTTACGTCATGAGTTTCATTATGAGCCGATTTCTACGTGACTTGAAAGAACTAAGTCTTCGTTGTCAATGTGATGGTTATTGAGTTAACGCAAGAAACAGTGATTTTGAATGTCATTAGTTGACCAACAAGTGCCACTGAAACTTAATGCCATTGCTAAGATCTGTAAATATACAAGGCTTCATGAAGGGGCAACACTTTATTCTGATGGCCATGGAGATGCACATCACATTCGAGCTTGATATGGATCATTTCATCAAAGAGTGTGCCCATTTTTTCCACAATAGACCATTGGGAGGTCATTTATTTTTATCTTTTTGCATTTAATTTTTCAATTAGCATGTTAGTATTGTTCTTCAACATGCTTTAGCCTCTATTATAGAGAAGAAGATTGCATTGGCGGGTGATATTTGTTCTAGACCTTCCATTATTATTAGATCTTATGACTCGAATGCAAGCGACATTAGAGGAGCCGTGGGTGAAATAACTTCCTACCATGAAAGGAATTAGCTCTTTCCTTTTTTTTTTATTCTTGCAAGATGTTCATCTTTTGGCCTTTCTTTGGCCTTCCCTTTTTATCTCCTCTACAATGGTCTTGGCCATTGATATTTTATTAGACTCTTTTGGCACTTCTTAAGGAACTTTATGGAAGTTTATTACTTTATATTGTCCATGTGGTTCCAAACTTATGTAAGGTATTGCCCCTAGAGCAGGGCATTACTGAAATAATGAACTCTCAGGTGGAGCCAACAGGGTTCTTATTTCAGTAACTAGTCTGTAAACCCATTTTGCAAACAAAATGATCAAATAAGCAAAAGACTAAAGTGTTATGTATCAAAGTCCATTTTGTCCATTTTTACCCATCAATTAACTTTAAAATTCAAATGTGCCCAACACTGAATAAGGGGGTGTTCTTTGCATGGGGGTGGCCAGGGGGGGCGGCCAAAGAGGATTCAATTTCCTTTTAGCTAATAGGAGGGCCCAAGGTGCCTTGCTTTTATTCCTTTCAAATTATAGGGGGACAGGGAAATTTTTTTTTTTCAATTTTCCATGTTTCCTAATGTGTTCCCATGATGTTCCCTTTAAGTTCTTAATGGGTTCTCACAATGTTCCTCAAGTTCACAATGTGTTCCCTAACATGTTCTCCATATAAGCACCTCACTTTTAGCCCATATGCTTTCGCAC
>Ga0209611_10008217_pt1 | contig 16423 bp, 18 predicted proteins | sample S1TSphgellanicum_3_FD_187693 | JGI IMG/M metagenome (GOLD analysis project Ga0209611, IMG submission 187693) | Host-associated microbial communities from peat moss isolated from Minnesota, USA - S1T2_Fc - Sphagnum magellanicum MG (SPAdes) (version 2) | ecosystem: Host-associated > Plants > Peat...
TGGCCCACCCATATGGGTGAAAGGAGGACAACAATTTGCCAAAGCATATGGGATTAAAGTGAGATGCTATGGAGAATATATTGGGGAATACATTGGGAACTTGGGTAACATATTGAGAATCCATTGAGAACTTAAAGGGAACACATTGGGAACAAGAGAAAAATGAAAAAAAAAATCCTTCTAGCTCCCAGCAAAGCCTTGGGTGAGCACCTAATAGCAATTTAATTCAGTTTCCATGGCCACAAGGCATTTCACTCCTTCAAAATGGTCCATTCTGTGAAGCAGAAGGCCCCATGCCAGATTTTGCTGGACTCCACAGAGGAGTGTAACCCAAGGTAAGTGGGTAACTGAAGCACCTAGGTGGCATCCTAGGTGGCACACACCTGTGCATTAGGCACGGGTTCACACTCGTCAAAATGTAAAGCATATATGATGCCATTGTAACTATCAAAAATTCACAAATAATTTAATTATTTTTGCTATTCTTTTTGTGATTTGTCATGTGAGGGTGTTTTCAAATACATAACTTTTGTTGAGACATTTTCAAGCTTCTGAGTGGCACTCCCCTTGTCTCTCAGGATGCAGAACTTCTCCCTCTCTTTTTTTTTTTGGGACCATCTACAAGAAGACTACTAACCTTTTCATCCATCTACAAAAAGGCTTTGAAAGTTTTCATCGATTTATAAGAAGATTATGAAACTCTTCATTACTTCACATGAAGGTTATCAACTCCGCTTGATAACATTTATGAAGAATGGGGCTACCAATGCATAGCTTGTCCCTTATAATTCTTTCACCACTGCTGTGGCTTGGCAATTCTTGAGGATAGGAACAGGCTAGCCTCTCCTTTTATAAATGTTATGTAGTTCACATGATATGTTAAGTAGCATTATCAATGTTGCGACATCTTTGTTAACAAGTGGTGTTAACTTGGTGTTAACATTTGTGATAATTAATATTCAAGCCTAGCCTAAAGTTTAGGTTTTGAAATCTTAACTCAATGTTCCGTAAAGAGATCAAAATCAACTACTTAACTCAATGTCACATAGCATGATCTTGATCATGGAGGCTAACTCTATTTATTACATTTAACATTAATCATCATAAGAATCATGATCATGGCCACTAATCACTAAAATTCATCTTGATGGTGTGAACCCATCATGAAAAAAAATAAGTAATTTTATTTTTTGACACGTCAAGTCAATTTAACAATGGAAAACCACAAAAGTCGTACAGAAAGCTTATAAAAGCCCTCTAGCACATTGACAAAAGGAATTAACAATCTTTTTGTCCAAAAACTTCAATTCATTTTCAAATTTTTGAAATTATTTGTTTTCTCATGATCTACAAGATTTGAATATGATATTGTCAGATATGTACTGGGGAAGAAGGCGTACTCATCAGCTAGTTCAACTTATCTGCCAATTTTGCTGTTGTGTGCACACACAGGAGACTTAGTTAGGGTAGAGTTACCTCATGCCGTTGAAGGAATTGATCAGGCATACTGAACCAGATGTTTTTGGCTAGAGCTCTCTCAATATGTTTGAATATTCATCTCCTCAAGTCTCCTTCACCGTTGATGCCTGGTAGATGGTGCCTATTGCTCTTATGTATACATGCATCCTTTGCAATGATTTCCAGCTTCGAACCACAAACACAAATGCACATAACCTCCTGATGACACCAACAGGCAATAATCGTTCAGCAAAGAGAATCATGGTCAGGGCTTTAGGATTTCAATCCCTTGTCTCACACACACAACTACAGCAGGTTCAATTTTGCTGAACTGGGATATTGAAAGAGAGTAAAATGGAATGGAACCTGGCTAACGTGTGGTGAACTGCTTATGGTTTTATGCCTGAAAAAGGGTGCCTCTTGAGCATGATCCTCATCAGCCACCATGTTGCAGGAGTTGTGATGACAGCAAGGATTTCAGAGGATTTTGTCGTTTCCTCATCTGCTAGATGATTCCAGACAAACTCCTACCACCCATAAATATAGATTCTAATATATTTTTTCTATTTTCTGTTACAAGCTTGGAGGCATTGTAGTTGTTTCTGAAGTAAAGCTCATGGCACTTGGATGAGCCTTGGTTGCACATGACTTTGCAACAAGCAGCTTATATCTAGTGTGCAGTAGGAACCTGAGCTGAACACTGAAGTGCTGAATCATTTGCTAAGTTGTTTGACTCATGTGTGTGTATCCATTCAACCAACATTATCATTTCTACAACAGAAGGGAAAACCATAGTGACCAAAAGAGGCCATACTGGGGGCGAAAACATTGTTACAGAATAATCCACACAAGAAGCAACTTGCAACTCCCCAGAACCCTAGGTTGGATACAACTGATGCCAAGGCCAAGGATCTGAGACTTGACATCCTCAAACTTTCCTCTTTTCTCAAAAACACTTCGAAGCATCATAGTAGCATGAATTCATTTGGCATCCACCATCCCCTTCTTTCACCTCTTTTAGCATCGTTGCATGTTATCAAAAAGTCTGTGTTCTCTTCTGATAAGCTCCAATGGCCATAGCAGCAGCAGCAGCATTGTAAACAATTGCATCCACGCCCACATGATCCATGTTTTGACCTTGCTGAATGCATCACTTTCTCAATCTTATCCCACATTTGAAGATTTACTGTATGCACTGAGAAGAGAGGAAGAAGAAGAACACTCACATGGATGGTTAGGCTCCTTCACAGCTTCAGCGCATGATTCCGAAACTGCTCCCATCTGCTCCACCAGCCACATTGCATTACCAACAGACAGCTCTCAACAACACAACTGTATGTACCCAGCCACACTCATATTGTACTCATGGGTAGCAAGCAACATCATCTACCAATGTCACAACTCCTGACAGAAAGCACCTTACCATACAAGCCCAACTTTTCACATAATCTTCGCAACCCTAATCTCTCAGCATCACATCAAGCAAGCCTTTGATCATCCAATCCAATGTGTTACACATGTTTGTTTGCATTAAGGCAGGCACTCACTCACTCTTGCATTGTCTTCAAACAGGAAGAATGAGGGCTTGATCCAAATTAGAGCTAGGGTTTGAGTGTCAATAACTCCTCCTCCACTGTTGGCTGCTGCATGGAGGCCATGTTTTGCCTGCAGCCCCAATTTTCTCTCAGCGTTACAACAGCAAAGCCTTGTGACACGGTATGTTGTGTTGGCTGTTGTGATTTGAGAAGACTTGAGCAACAGAAAAAACCCTAAACCCTCAAAGAAGGAGGCAAAAAATCTTCTTGTGAAAGCACTTCCTTCTTTCGTTTTCATAGCAAGCTCGTCACGCATCATCAATCCCGGTTGCTGCTGCTGCTGCTTCTTCTTGCGCTTCTTCTGCAGCATTCCTTGAAGCCCTTGTGTACTACGAGAACATTGCTGGGTCGCTGGCAGGCGACGACGTGGGCGACTGCAGCCTCACGAAACCCTACGACTGGCAAGAGAGAGTCCACGTCCGATTTGTACAAAACCTGCACTTCGCAATGTCCTTTATATAGATCTCCATCTCTTTTGCTTTTTACCTTCAGTACAGCGATCGGCGAACAGAAGAGAAGAGAAAAGAGAGATCTGAGAGGGAGAAGGAAGACCTAGGAGACGGGGACGAGGAAGAAGAAATGGCTGCTGCTGACGATGGCAGCAAAAGTCCTGTCACGGTGCAGGTTACCAAGCTCCAGTTCACGTATCCAGGGATTGATGGCGCGCCTCCCCCCGGAGCCAAGCCTTTGATCCAGGACTTCTCTCTCACGCTGCGTGCTGGCGATCGATGTCTTCTTGTAGGTGCAAACGGAGCAGGTACTGTAGTCCTCCAGTCAGTCAGAATCTCCATCTGAAGTTCTCTCTCGTTCTTTCTTTCTAGCGTCCTCAGTGGTGCTAGGGTTTAGGGTTTTATGAGCTTCTCAATGCCCTTGTACTGGTTTTCCTACTGGAATTCGTATCTCGCCTTGCTTGCTTGCCAATTGAGAGTGTTTTTTTAACTACCAAACATACCTACTGGCTTCACTACTCACTCTCAAATGTTTTCTCGTGCCTGATGAATCAGGCAAGACAACATTGCTGAAGATACTGGGAGGAAAGCATATGGTGGATCCAGCTATGGTTAGAATGTTGGGTAGATCAGCCTTCCATGACACCACTCTGACCTCAACTGGTGCACTTTCTTACCTTGGTGGAGAGGTGCATCTTTTCTTTGCCCTGCTCCTTCTTATCCTCCTCCTCCTGCTGCTTGCAAACTTTGAGCTTAATAGTTTTGTATCTGGGAAGCTGCATTGTCATGGGTTGTAAACTTTAGTTCTGCAGAATGGACAGAAGTGAAGCATTTCCAGAGGAAAAATGCTGCGAGCTGTATATCTTTGGTTTCTTTTTGGCATGTGTACGGAAGTGGACATGGCATAGTCTGAATGCTTGTTGCACTACTGTGCTGATGGATGCTTGTACAGTGGAGAAGAGATGTGGCATTTGCTGGCTTTGACGTTCCACTTCAAATGGATGTGGCTGCTGAGAAAATGATTTTTGGTGTGCAAGGGATTGATGCCACACGAAGAGACCGCCTCATCAAGGTATCTATCTGCTTCTTGTCATTTCCTTGGCAAGTAATTTTGACTGAATTCAAAGGCAAAAGTTTGAAGCCATGGCACGGTGGTGTATAGGGAGTTTACTTAGTTGTTTTTTCTATGTAAAATAAGTTTTAACTACACAACCAGATTTCAACTTTTTATGCTCCTTTTTTGTTGAAGTGTTGGTGTTATTGGAAACAAGTGCAGGTTCTGGACGTTGATTTGACATGGCGCATGCACAAAGTCTCGGATGGGCAGCGGCGGCGTGTACAGATCTGCATGGGGCTACTCCGTCCTTATCAGGTGTGCATGTCTACCACTCCCCACAATAATTTTTTTGTCAACAGAGTGACTCAAAGTGTTGTAACACGACAGAGCAAGTGTCATTGCAAAGGGGGAAAAGGTTTTCAGTTCCTATATGATGATATTTTGAGGAGACTTGACCTGAAATCTACAACGGTGTACCAACTGGTAGAGTTACTAAACTTGCACTACATCATACTCTGGTCAGAGGCAGAAACTACATTGTTTGTTGTTCCTTTTGGCCAAGAGAAATGGACTGAATGTGACTTTTTTTGTGGCAAGGTCCTACTCCTGGATGAGATAACAGTGGACCTTGATGTGTTGGGACGGGCTGATCTGCTGGCATTCCTGAAATCAGAGTGTGAGGAAAGAGGGGCCACCATTATTTATGCCACCCATATATTTGATGGGCTTGATTCATGGCCATCTCATTTGGTAATGTTCTCTCTCCAACTTACTCCCAGACTTCTTGCTCTACATGCAGAAGTCACATTTCTCATTTTCATTTTATTTTTGCATCTCTCATGCAAGCAAACAGGTGCTACAGCGTAGAAGCAATTTTTGAGATGCAGGTATGAAATCTCTCACATCAAGATCTCCACCAGAACTTTGCATTTTCTGACACTTCTCTGGTTGGTTTTAGGCCTATGTTGCTAAAGGAAGGCTACAGTTTGCTAAGCCCATCAGTGACATAGTTGACATGCGGGAGCTGTCGCTCATGGTGTGATTTTTGCCCCTTTTTAAGCCTCAGAAAAACTGCACTTCCGGGAAGTGTTTTGTACCATTTGTCTGGTACCTAGTTTTGTCAAGACTCATACTATGTGAACATCAATCAATCAATTCAGGGAGGAATATGGTCTTCTGAAAATACATGAATCTCAACATAGGTAATCAATCCTCTTTCTGTGGAATTTCACCTTGAAGATTGAGTTGAAGTTCTAAACTATTTTGGCACAAGTTTCTGCAGAGGGCAGTGGAGAAGTGGCTCCGGAAGGAGATTGAAGAGCAGAGACAAATTCAAAAAGAGAGGCTTGCAAAAGGATTGCCAAAATTTGAAGAGCAGAATGTGGATGGAACTCGTGTCATAGGCGAATCTGCGAAAGTGGCAGTACGTGCATTGAACAATGGGTGGGCGGGAGGTCGCTTGCATTCAACCATTGCTGGAGAAGATCCGTATGATTTGAGTTCAAATCGAGTTCTGAGATTGTGACAAGCACATATATTCAGGTAACTTAGAAGAGTCTCAAGATGACATAACCAGTAGATGGTACTACAGCACATGAGCATGTTGGTAATGTGCAATCAAGAGATTAATGCATGTCTAATTAAGTTATGCAAGAGGCATAGCCCCTGTAGCCACAATATTGTAAATCTCATCCTACATTTTTTGAACATGTGGCTCTTCTGAGGCACCATAGATAGCCAAGAGGTATCTGTAACTTCCTTACTAAGGACAATGTTGAAAGCACCCAAAAGTCTTATCAGGAGAGTGTAGAGAAAGATATAGACAAGCAGATAATTGTGTTTTCATGAGGTAGGTTGTCATTGACAATGAGGAATTTTGCTCTGTAGTAGCAGGTCCTCGGTCTATGGAAGTTTAGGGTTTAGGGTGTGAGCTCATTGTAAAATAGCTCTCTACCCTTATAGCAGTACAAGGAAATTTTGTGAGAGATGGTCTAAACTATGTAACAGACAGGTAGGTAATGTAAATGCAAAATAGGGACATTTAAGACAAAGAGCAACCTAGAGTCTACAACTAGGTCTGCAGCTGTGTCACCCACAAATTGGTTCCCAGTTCAAGCAAAAATAAATGGATGGTTATAGGAAAGTATATAATACCAATCAAGAGGGAAATGGACCTGGGTAGTAAACTATAGAAATGAGCCAGGTTTGACATGGATTTGCCATATATATAACCAGAGTTTAAGCACTGTAGAGCAAGTTATCAGCATATTAGCTGGGGTATATATCTGAAGAAAATCACTGATTTAAAACCTGGCCTGACTTATATCTGATTGATACACTGGGTTCTCTGCATTGGGTTCATAAGGTGGAGAATTTCTACCACTTCTGCACACCCCAAACACTGTACTTGTTGCTTGCTCCTCAATGAATTTACATGTGTACCCAAGAAACATGCAAATGTTTTTCAAAAACTTTCTTGCAATAGTCTTTTGGAAAAGAATTGAGGAGTAAATGTGCATGGCATTCTTCTTCTTCAGCCATCAAAGATATGAAGTAATCAGAGTTACAATAGTGTTGCAAATATAACAAGGTTAAACATTTTGTTCTGTGCAGTTCATGTGGTGAGATGGTTGCTTCTACAGCAGCAGCTTAAGGAAAGGTTTGCATAAGGGTTACAAACCCAGGTTCTTCACTGCCAAGTTCAATGTTCTCCTCCCACCCATTTTCCAAATTTGTCTGTGTTCATTAAAACAAATATAAAGGATGGCAAATTGAACTAACAATAACAATTCAACAGAAGAATGGAAGGAGAATGAACTTGTGAATTATGGGAATAATCATAACTTACTCTTCTATTCTCCAAGATGGAAAAATAAACCAGAAATACCTCTTTAGCCAGGAAGATGTAATTATGGGTTTGGAAGCCGCAAGTGACTGTTTCAAGAGTGCAGTGTGACAAGAAATACCTCTTTAGCCAGGAAGATATAATTATGGGTTTGGCAGCCGCAAGTTCCTGTTTCAAGAAGTGCAGTGGTCACACTTGTTGGGTGCATGTTACAAAGTAGGACCGAATTTCCAAGCAGCCAGCCAGCCAGTATGAAAGAGGCTGCTGTGTTGCATTGAACTGCTTTCTGCTAGAAAATGTGTTTCTACAAATATTGGTCTCTTTCAACCATATCCATTGGTCCCCACAAAGCTTCACAAACCTACCAAACCCTATTACACAGTTATCTGTCAGTTCACTCAAGATAACTACGGAATGAAATTCAGGCCCCCAAATCAAGCAATCTCATTGGCCATAACAAGTTTTCTTCACACCCACACAAAGACCTATTCAAGACTATAACCCTTGTCTGTACACAGACAATATTAACAAACTCACACAGAATAATAGGGTATATTGAGGAAGTGAAACTCAACTAACCAAGCAGTCGAATACATGAACTCTCACCAGAATTGAGAATTTCTATACTCACAATAAATAACTCTCACCTGAATTAAAAAAGCTCGCTACGCACAAATAGAAATTCCATTCAACCCACCACACTTAGAGATTGAGAAAATAAGCACCTCACTCACTTTGGAACTGAATCAATCCCTTTCTTAGTTCATTCGCATGTAAGCAGCATCCCTTTCGAGACTCAAAATCAATCAGAGCTCCTCTCAAGGTTGAAAATCTGACTCTTGAATAATATGGGGTTATGAAAAAAACATATATATATATGGGATTACATTAAAAACACATAATAGACCCACCACAAACTCCGTCTACACAAGTTATAAAAAAAAAGCTCCCATAAGTTCTCTGACTTTCCCAACTTCCATACTAACAACAGACTAACTCTGGATCCCTATGCAAAGCTTCCAACACAACAAAGAAGGGAGAAAAAACAAAAAGCCACAACTCTGTAAACCTGTCATCTCCCTACCTTTGGAAAAACCATACAGGATGGTCAAATTTTGAGCGTTTTATAAGCTCCCTTGTAACATTTCTTTGACACCAACCCACCTGATCTACATCTTCTTCTTCTTCTTCTCTCCTTGTTGCAAACTGTGTTGCTTTGTAGTAAAAACAAAAAAGTATGACAGTTGGAAGTTAGTACAGTGACAAGGTGTGAAGGAAAAACAAACTATTTTAAGTGATTTTTCATCTCTTTTTTTTCCCTACAATGCTTCCACAGAGGGCGGGGAGGAAAAACAAACTATTTTCAGTGATTTTTCATCTTTTTTTTTCCCTACAATGCTTTCACAGAGGGTGAGGAGGAAAAACAAACTATTTTGAGTGATTTTTCATCTCTTTTTTTTTACTACAATGCTTCCACAGAGGGTGGGGCATCACTGCGATGCCCTGCAATGGTGCGATATACATACAGTTTCTCTACATCATGTTCACTCCCCAAGATATCCTCCTTAATGATCTCGACATTAAGGAACGGGTTTTTTTCAGCCAAGAACTGACAACCCAAGCGAGTGATCGAACATGCCGACATCCACAGAGATCTCATCGAGTTATATTTGTCAATCCCTGCAAGCAGAGCTTCATCACCAAATGGACAGTCCCTAATCTCCAGCTTGCGCAACTTTGTACACCCACCCAAAACGTACTGCATGCCTAGGTCCGTGTCGCCTGCAAATGCGACTGACAAGGTTTCAAGCTTCTTTCCAAACTGGCCAATGTACTCAAAGGTTTTATCCGTGAGGAGACCAGAGAGAGCCAGTCGTTTCAAACCTTTGCACTCCCTGCAGATCGCCCCAAAACCTTCATCCAAAGGTTCACTTGTAATACAGTCAGTCTCGTACAGTTTCAATATACACAAGCGGAAGTGCGTCATCCTCTGACAATTCCTGGCAAACGTGGCCATGGCTGCATTTGTCATTTGCTTGCAAAAGTAGAGAATCTTCCTTAGATTCGGACAACCCTCTGAAATTGCTACCAGACCTTCTTCAGTCGCACAGCCCTCATCTCCAACTGGAAACACTCTCAACTCTCTTAAATCCTTGCAAGACATTGCAGTTGCCTGTAGTCCCTTGTCTCCAACATCATCTTGCACCTGGTGGTGGCACACCCACAGTAGTTGCTGAGACCCAGATACCAAAAACTATCTTTAACAAAAATTGGAAATCAACAGAAAACGAATCAGCTCCCAACAGTCACCCAGGTGTAGTAGATAAGCATCTATCTTTCAATGAGCAAGTTTGACTTAATATATTCATTTAAGTACTGAGAGTTTTCTTCATCCTCATGAATTTTGTCAACCAGAAGAGAATTTCAGATAGAAACAGATCATAATAATCATCATCTGTTTATAGATATCTGGTTACTGACCTAACAGCAACAAATGAGCGCAAAAAAAGAAGAAGAAGAAACCCAAATTCACAAAACATTCATTCTCTTCAGCACCAAAACTGCAGAGCTCTGATGGGAACAGACACTCAACACAAAACGAGCATTGACACACAAAAATCAAGAGTTGGAGAAAGAGGAATCTGGCAATGTGGAGAAGAGAAAAAAGTGCACAAAGATCGTGCACTTGAAAGGAAGAAAGCACAAGGGTACTATGTGAAGGTTGGACAAAAAGAGAAGATAAGCAAAGCTGTGACAGATGGTGATCATGTTCGAGACTTGGTGAAGAGGATTCTGGACAAAATGTGGAGAAGAGAAGAAAAAAGTGCACAAAGAACTTGCGACTTGAAAGGAAGAAAGTGCCATTCATGTGAAGGATGATGAACACAAAGAGAAGTCATCTGCAAAAACCATGATGGTGATGATGATGTTTGAGACTTGAAGAAGAAGAGGAGTCTGGAAATGTGGAAAAGAGATGAAACGTTCACAAAGGGCTTGCACTTAAGGGAAGCAAGCGTGCACATCCATGTGAAGGATGGACACAAAGAGGAGATGTGCCAACAAAACCACTGTTGCTGATGGAAAAAGCTTGAGAGAAAAAAGATAAGAGAGACACAGAGACACAGACATGGACACGGACATGCATGGAGAGAGAGAGTTTGTGAAGGGACTAACCAGCAATCGTTGCAGTTTTGGGCAATGGCTGATGAGCTTGGTGAAGTCAGGGGTGGGAAGATGAACATCACTGAGGTTGAGAGTTGTCAAGTGCAAGCAGACGGGGTACAAGGTTCGAACAAACATGGGTTCAACTTCCCACACAACTGACAAGCTTCTCAGGTCCTTGCATTTGGCCAAAGTGGTCTGAAGCTCAGAGAGTTGTCCCCAGGAGAGGCTCTGGGAGTAAGATCCAGTGCCAAGCTCCACCAGATTGGGACCAGCTCGCAGAAGCAGTCTTTGCAGCTGGTCCAGACTGATCTCCTTGTTCAGCTTCAGTTTCTTCAGTGATGGACATCGTGCCACCAGCCGCTCTAATGCCACCACATCTACGTAGTTCACCTCGCTGCGCACTGTGGCAAAGTTGAGAGACACAAGCGAAGTGTAGGTTTCTGGAAAACTTGTCAACCATTCTCCACTTCGGACATCAATCTCATTCTCTTGCAGCTCCAACTCTGCCAGATTCCTGCACAGCAACCATAACCCATACCCATCTCTGTGGATGTCAAAGACACGCTTTTGGAAACTGTACCCTTCTCCCTTGTGGGTGTCAAAGAAAAGCTCTCAGAAAACTGTACACATCTCTCTGTGGGTGTCCAAGAAAAGCTTCAGAAACTGTTGATGGGTAGCAGTTTTCTGGTGTCATGAACCTTGCAAGGATGAAGAAGAAGAAGAAACTTCCTTCATGGGTGCAAGCAAAAACACAAGGAGAGAGAAGAAAAGGGTGCTAGAGAAGGGTCTAGGTCTTCTTCTTTCTTACCCACAGTGCTTGGTGATGTGTGCAAGACCATCGGTGCTGAAACCATCGCAGCTGGTGAGGGAGAGAACACGGAAGCTAGAGGAGAAAGAGTGAGCGATGAGCTCCAGGCTCTCATCACTGACTGTCATGCGCTTCAAGCGAAGCTCCTCCAGTGCTGGGTAATGCTTGGCCATGACGTGAAGCCATGGAAAGATGGAAGCTCCCCAGTTGTGAGGAACCAGTCCGAAGTCTGTGAACCTCGGACGGCCTTTCATCAGCAGTGCTGTGATCTTGGGAAAACGAGCCACCAGTTGCTCCGGAGAAACGGCATAACAGTTGCCTATGAACACTGTCCTCCTGCTCGCTCTCTCGGTGTGGAACCATGCCTTGCACACCAGCGACACTGCGTTTCTGTCCTCATGGCGTGTGAGGAAAACCAAGACGTCATCCAGTACCTCATCAGGAAAGGAGCAGCAGGGGGAGGAGGAAGAAGAACAAGAACAAGAGGAGGGCATCTCTTCTTCCTCCTCCCTCTCGCCGCTCTCCGGAGTAGACTCCGTGGCTGCTGACTTCTTTCTTTCCCGAGACCGTCTCTCTCACTCGTCTGTCCTGAGCTTCTTCTCCTTCCCTGTTGTGCTGCTGCCTCGTCTTCTTCCTAGTCCTCCTTGTTCTTCCACTATCGTGCTCCTAATCATCTCCAAAGATCAGTCTGGATCGACAAGAAAGACCGAATGCCTCTCTCTCCCTGCTGCTGTTGCTGCTGATGATCCTGTTGTGTGCTTTCTTTTTCAGCCAGCGACTGCTGCAGCAGCTGCACTAACAGTGTGGCCGTAGAAGAAAACAAAGAAGCTCCAGATCAACAACAACATTGTTGTGACTCTCCAAGATTTCTCCAATGTACACAAGAGTCGCACCATGTTCGCTACTACTGTCACCAGCGCAAGCAAGCTTTCCTCTAAGCTTTCTTTCCCTCTTGCTTCTTTTTTTCACAGGCTCCAGCAGACACACAAAACACACAACACGCCATCAGCTGAAGCGTCTTCCACATTGTCTTAGACTTGCAAGCTTCATAACAGCTTCACACCGCTCCCCGCGTCGCAGCAGCTCAAGGCTGGCTGGCTGGCTGGCTTTCAAACTGAAACCAACACAACGTTCAAACCCATCGCCCAATGCTGCCGCTCACTCGCAGATCTTTCTTTCTTTCTCTGGATCCAAACCTGAAACAAGTGTCACTGCTGCTGCAAAGAAGAACGAAGAAGAAACAACAATAACATAGCCAGTGGGTGCGTTTTTTTTTGGGGTTTGGTTTTGGTGGGTGTTTTCCAACAAGCTCACAACCAAGGAAGGGAGGGGAGGGAGCGAGCAGAAGAAGAACTGCTGCTGCTGCTGCTGCTGAGGTCAATCATTCATTACACCTCTGTCTGGCTGCCATTACCATCACCACCATCAACACCACCATCTCCGCATGACACTCAGAATAATAATAAAATATAGAATCATCATCAGAGCAAAACAAAAGAGAGTGATGGTTATGGTGGTGGGTACAGGCCAAAAGGTGATGCCTGCCTGCAGAGAGGGACCAGGAGAGAGAAAAGAGAGAAAAAAACCAAAAAAAATAAAAAGGGCCACTGTAAAATTCAGAAAGGTTACTGCCAAAGGTGCAGCAGTAGGAGTTGTACCCTTTGCTAGTGAGTCAGTCAGACATGAGAAAGTTGTGCCAGTCAGTAGTAGTAGTGTATGTGCAGCAGCAGCATTGAAGCACCAGAGTGCTGCCCTCCCCTTCTTTCCCTCCTATCTCCTTCCCTTTCCTCCCACCCACCCTCTCTTCTTCTTCCTCTCATCCATTTGCCATTGATCACTCCTCCCTGATCCACCTCTAGGCGACCTTTTTCTTTTCTCTGACACCCACAGGACACACCTTCACCTTCCTCGTCCTATGCAAAGATTGCATTGGGACTCACCAGGAGTTGTTGGTAAACCCTAAACCCTAATCTCTCTCTCGCTCTCTCTCTCTCTCATCTCTCTCTCTGCGTCTGAAATGGATCAAGGTAGGCTCTTGAGGTAATAGCTCCAGGTCAAGCTGCTAAAAAAGGGTATAAGATTTCAAGCTTGAATCTGCAATTGATTGCTGTTACATCTACGTGATCAGCTGCTGTATACATACATACATACAGTTTAAGGTTTAGGAGCTGTTGATAAACCTTAAACCCTAAACTCTCTCTCTCTCTCTCTCTCTCATTCATTTGTATCAAGTTAGGTTCTTGAGGTAATACCTACAGATAGTCTAGATCAAGCTGCTAAAAAAGGGTATAAGATTTCAAGCTTGAATCTGCAATTGATTGCTGTTACATCTACATGATCATCTGCATACATAAATACAGTTTAGGGTTTAGGGTGAGCTTCATCATCACTAAACCCTTCCTAAACCCTTCCTTCTTCTGCTAGCCTACCTCTTGTTGCTGCCTGCTGCTCCTACTGGCATCTACAGTGAGTGAGTGATCGAGCGAGCGAGGGAGTGAGTGAGTGAGAGAGTGAGTGTTTCTTTGTCAAAACTTTCACTGCACTCCTCACACTCTGTGCTGCCACGCTTTCACGTGTCTCAGGTAGGTAGCTGGCAGGCAAGGCAGGGCAGGGCAGGGCAGAGCAGGGCAGGGCATGCTTGCTGGCTGGCTGGCTGGCTGCTTTCTTCTTTATCTTCTTCCAATGACTAGTCAAAATGACCAGTCAAAATGTCCAGTCAAATTATTACTGCAGTAGTTGTGACCACATTCTCCTTGCATTATGATGTCTGTTTGTTTGTTGCCAATATGTATGTATGTATGTATGTATGTATGCATGCATGTATGTTCTTTTTCTTTTTCTTATTCTTTTGGGGTTTTTTTAGTAAGGTAAATATTGTTGCCAGTATGTATGTATGTATGTATGTATGTATATATGCATGTATACATGTTTATATGTATGCATTTATGTATGTAATGTGTTCTTCTTTTTCTTATTTCTTTTGGGTTTTTTTTGAGTAGGGTAAAGGCCTAGGGTCGGGGTATTTTCAAAATAAGGGGCCCTCAAGCTCCAAATGATGGGCACCATTAGCCGGGAGCTTCATGGGCTCGTTATTTTGGGAACACCCTAGCATGAGGCCATTACCCAATGTAAAACTCAAGGTTTTTTTTTCAAATTTTACCATGATATCCAATGAGTACCCTCCATTAAGTATCAGGTTTAAGAAAATACGGAAGTTACCCACTTGTCGAGTCCGGTTTATTAGGTGCCCTCCAAATAACACTACCACAAATTATAGAGGGTAACTTTATGTGTGTGTCGTTGGTTCTAATCAAATCCCGACCATGGGAGAAGAAAAGAACAAAACTAGATTGTTACATCGATGACATCCGTTGCTCGCAAACATACATACGTGTTTGCTTTCATTCATCCTTCATAGATTGCTCACAACATACATTACCCATTTGCATCCATCCATCTTGGCTTGCAACATACATACCCATTTGCATTTGTCGAAGATGGATGGATTACTTGCAATATACATGCCCCATTTGCCATTTGGTAAGGGGAGAATAATTTACCCCATTATACGCGGCCACAACAAACCCTCTTGCCTAGGCCAATGACCTTGCTTGGCGAGGAGACCCGAGTTGATGATGGGATTTTTTTGGATCAAACCATGGGTCTTATTAGGGAACATGGATGCACGCAAAAACCATCACCAAGTATTGCTCCCTTTTCTAGGATGGACATCCAAAGTCCGTCCACACACACACACACACACACACACACAAACACACATTGGATGCATCCTTACACTAACATCTCTAGAGATCTAACTATGGTTTAACACCGGGTGCTCAATAATTGACAACCAATAATGAAACAAAATAGGCTAAGATTCAATAGTGAGTAAGAGAGATATGTATCCGTATATGTGTTTTTTTTTTTTTTTTTTTTTTTTTTTTTTCCAATAAAGTAGCACATGGTGATGCTTCCTTGGTGATCTCAAGATGTTATGAAGGTGGGATATTTTGTCATTTTTTATTTTATTTTTTTCATTTTTGGAAAGGGATGATGATAGTGGTTCTTTAGTGTTTTGTTCTTAAAGATGTAAAGAGAAAAAAGGGCTATATAAAAATGAATTTGCATGTGCAAACAATTAAGTTTCAATAAGTTTTTCCTAAGAAGTTGTGATACGATTGTCTCCGCGCATGCATACGCAAAGCCCAAAGTATTGGCCACGTGAAATGAGCTTGCCTAGTCTTTCACAATTGGAGGATACCATGAAGTACAAAGAATACTCTACCAATACAAAAACACACTACTAAAGCCACGCCAAGTTAGGGCTTATGAGGGGTTTTGTAGGTGGAGGGAAGGGGGGTGGTCCAAAGGGTGGCCCTCTCTTTGCTTCTATGTATTGTTTTATGTTGTACTAGTTAAACTTATGTAGTTTCGCTAGAGATAGGATAGAGAGATGTATGTACGACTAGTATTGAAATGATTGAAACTTTGACATGGCACACACTTTCTTTGGAGTTCTTTGGAGCTTGTACCAACACCCAAAGCAAAGCACAACCCAAAATTTGTATCAACTTCTTCTTCTTCTTCTTCTTAAGGTTAAGGTGGGGGAGGAGAGAGGTTTAGGGTTTAGGGTTTAGGGTTGGGTAGAATTCTTTTAAATCCAACATCTCAAGTTTCAATGTTTGTCTTATACACCCAAAAAAGAAGGAAACACACACCAACAACACTTTCAAACCAACAAGTCCCCCATGTGTTACACTAGGCTAACAAGTTCACAAATGAGCTTGTTCTTTGTATCCCTTGATACATAGGTATGTACAGGTCATACGGGTGAATTATTTTTCTTCTTGTTTCCGCCAAAAGAAATTTAGAGAAATAAAGGTATACAAATAAATATACATGGGTTTCTTTGGGAAATTTAGGGAAATAAATGTATAAAAGTATACATGGAATTTTTTGGAAATTTATGGAAATAAAGGTATACAAATATACATGGGTTTTTTTTTTGGGAAATTTAGGGAAATAAATGTATAAAAGTATACA
>Ga0209611_10008218_pt1 | contig 16422 bp, 13 predicted proteins | sample S1TSphgellanicum_3_FD_187693 | JGI IMG/M metagenome (GOLD analysis project Ga0209611, IMG submission 187693) | Host-associated microbial communities from peat moss isolated from Minnesota, USA - S1T2_Fc - Sphagnum magellanicum MG (SPAdes) (version 2) | ecosystem: Host-associated > Plants > Peat...
AAAAAAAAAAAAAAAAAAAAAAAAAGCTTTTGAGAATTTTTTTTAGAGATCTTTAATTTTTAATGGTGCAAGAAATACTCATAAAAATAAAAGGACACGTCCATTGCTAACCTTGCAAGATCACAAGTTGAGAAGTACATTTGAGACAAATTTCCTCTTCATTGCATGAACACAAAGCAATAAATATTTCCACTATAGGTTTTATAGATTGGTGAATTGGAGGTGAGTTAACATGATTTATCATAGAAGCTGCTAAAAACATCTTCTAATGAGCATTCTCAAACACAAAAAAATGGTTAATAGTGCTCAGTTAGTTGCCTAGGTTTTTGATGTAGGGTTGTTTTGACCATGTGCATGATTCACATATTTAGTTAATTTTGAAATTTTTAAAAGTTCAGATTTAATGAATGATCATTTCGAGTTGAAAATTTGAAGAGAAACTTTTATTTAAGGGTTGAAAATTTGGAAAGAAACTTTGATTTAGGGATCGGTCGTATGATGTGACAATAGATAATAATATTTTATCTCATTAAAAGATTTAATAAATAAACATTTTCAACATTTTTTAAAATTTTAATAAAAATTTATCATAACCATCAAGTTTTAAAAGTTCAAAATTAATCATTAAATTCAAAATTAACCAAATATATGTATAATATGTTAATTCTTTAAAAAATTATTCCTTTTGAGAGTTTGAATTTATGTTGTTGGTTGGTACTTTTTATCTCAAGAGGTGTTATTGGATTTGAATCTGACTTTAAATAATAAAACACGCAAAAATAAATTAAAATAACTTAGCCTGAATATCAAACATGAAAAACCAAGCAATGTGCTTCAGCATAGAACCACACACAATGCCAAAAAAAAGACAAGCTTGAAAATGCATTGAATAGAGCTCATTAAAGGATATTTAATATTTTGCATCTACCATTGGGATTGGAATTGAGGCAGTGAACATCGGTTGTCATTGGAGGTGAAACTGGGTCACTTAGCATCACCTACATTGGCTGTCGAATTCGGTCATCTACCCATTGGGCATGGAATCGGATTAGTTAACATCATCTACCATTGGGTGTGGAATTTGGTTAGTTAATATCATCGACCATCAGTCATGGAACTGGCTCAGTTAGCATCATCATCTACCACTGAGTGTGGAATTCGGTCATCTACTATTGGGTGTGGAATTGGGTTAGTTAATATCATCTACCGTTAGGCATGTGGAATTTGTTTGGTTAACATCGTCTAGCATTGGGTGTGGGATTTGGCAAGTTTTAATACCCTTTCCATGCAAGTAGTCAGTCTCTTTTGTATTTGAATTTGGCATTTGTGAAGAGGCTTTCTGTGGCTGCTAAAACTGAGAACATTCTAGGTAGGTAAATCAATGTGTGCTTGATTAGTCAGTGGATTGATTACAGCGTCATGTTTGATACCATGCAGAAATTGTCAATGAGTTGAATCACCCATCAAATTCCCCTCACAAATCTGTCCTTAGAATCTATTTGCATTGATGCAATGATGCACTTATCTATGATATTCAAGGAAACTGGGATCTACCTTGAGTTCACAAGATTTCTCAAAGGAAACCAGCCATTTCAGAATCATCGCTTGTGGCTGATTCTGGAATTTAAGAGAACTTGAAAACCTGCTGAATTGGCAGGTATGGACCTTTAGTAGATATTGCTGGGCTTCGCCACAGGCTCACTAGGAGCCAGAATCAGTCCAACCCTGCCCACTCCCCTATGTTAAAAGTCAGGGAACCAGGTTAAAATCAGGGAACCACAAGGGAAGAAAACCTGGGGAGTGTGGGAGGCCTGCAGCAGAAAGGCCTGCAGTTGGATGGCATATGCTGCAGGTTCCGCACCTTCCACCTCTTCAACTATAACTATCAAGTCCATTTTTGCTTCAGCACTGCAATCATGGAACCCAACACCAGAGACAACTCAATTTCTGAAGAATAAGTTAATAATATCAACAATGTTTGGTGCATTGAATTGCATTTTACAACCACCTCACAGTTTTATATATATGATGCAGACATCCTAAATTGCCTCTGGTGCAGCTTACATTGACCTACAACTCATAATAGATGCCAACTTCAAGGAAATTTGAAGATGGAATTCGAAGTGCCTGAACAGCAGGTCTGCAAATCATCTTCAAAAATCGGTAGATCTTATTCACAACGATTCGATCTAAGTATCCTGTGGTGGGACCACATTCTAACATCGTCCTTCCCAGAACATGCACTGACTCATGCTGTGCTGCAAGGTTTAAATCGTGTATATCTTCCAAGTTCAGTTGTGCTTCGTTAGTAACCCCATTGTGATTCAACCTGCCTGATTCATTCACCAATCTAACTGATGAGCGTTGAGCAAATGACAAGTTATTCTGATCCTCTGATTGAAGGTATGCTTGCAGTTGTTGCAAGACTTGGTCTTTGAACTCATTCCCCTTCAAATTGATCACATCCATGTACCCGTATCGTGCCACACACCTGTAAACCCCTTTGAATCCAACACGACCAACCAAAAACCGTTCCTCTGGTAAGACAGTTCGAATGGGTAAGTACCGTATGGTTGAGAAGATCAAGATTTGGTGCAGTGTTTGCACATTTCTGATATAATGTGGAATGATTGGGGGTACTCCATGAACCAAATCACTGTAAAAGAAGCAAATTCCTTTAACACGTTGCACTTCAGATTTTGTGATCAAGTCTTGCAAGCTGTGGATACTCATTTTGTTGTTCATTTCATAATGGATTTTCCTTTGGCGCCCATAATTCCAGCTTGACATGATAACAAGGAACGCTGCTGCAATTGCAAATGGAACCCATCCACCTTGAGGAACTTTGTTCATAACTGCTGTCATGTATACACCTTCAATTGTGCCAAAGACAGTAAAAAATACCAAGACTATGGGCCATGGAAGTCGCCAAATTATCAGCTCCACCAATGTCATGAGTACAGTTGTTATGAGCATGACCCATATAACCGCCACCCCTGCAGAGAACAGTGATTACTTGTTAATTTTGCTTTGCACATTTTCCTGTAACTATCATCTGTCTGCTTGCAATCTAATTTAGAAATTTCATACATCAATTTTCGTCTATTGAGAAGTCTCTGATGTTAACTCACCAAAAGCATTGCCAATTTGAGTTCCGTCTTTGAACCCAGCAACCACTGCGATGCAAAGAATCATAAGGAGGTAGTTGATTTCAGGTGAGTAAACCTGGCCTTCTTCATCCTTGGATGTGTGCCGAATTTGTACACGTGGGAAACACCCAAGTGCCATTGATTGCTTCACAATTGTGAAAGTGGCAGAAATTAAAGCTTGGCTGGCAACTATAGCAGCCAAAGTTGCAACAACAAACATTGGCCAGTAGACAACGTGTGGAATAGACTTGTAAAATGCATCAGAAATGTCTCTAGGGTTTTTAATTAAATAGGCCGTTTGTCCCGCATATGTGAGGATCAGTGATGGGTATACAAAACTGGAGAACGCAAGCTGCATTGGATAAGAGCAACCAACAACACATATTAGTATGATACATGCGAAGAGTATAACTGTCCACACTTAACAAGCCCCATTTATTTTGGCCTGATTTCATTGAATGCAGACATCACTGTTAAACATGTTGTAGAAATCAACTAAATGGATAAGTAATGGCCTGACACTAATAAAGTGAATTCAGCACAACCAAGTCTGCAACAAAATGAGTTATTCATGGACAAGTAGACCTTAACTGAATCCTTGAAACCCAAACTAGAGAGTCAGACTCCAGGGACTGCCATGGGTGCCAATAGATCTCCGAGACTCTTGCCTAATAGTAATCCCCTGAAGCATGTAAAGTCCATGACATTGTGCTGTGCTGAAATGTGCTGTCTTCTGGCTTTAGTACTGGCCTCACCCTATTTCACTACAGCAGACCAGAAGGCAGTTGAGCCTGACTATGCTTCTACTAAACATACTTGGGAAATGACATCAAGGCTTTCTGTTGGCCATACACACCTGGATTGAGCTCTTGTTGAAATGAGAAAGGTCACAAAACATTGCTTCAGCTCCTGATCCATCAGAAGTACATATAAGTGCATTCAAAAACTTGAAGTTGAGTTATTAAGGATTTGATTTGGAATTTGAGCCATGGTTTCAGATGTTTGAACATATTCAAACTCAAGTCACAAAACCAAATGGAAAAATATAAGGAATACATTTAATGTCTCAACAAGTAGCCAGCCATCCATTAGTTCTTAGTTGTCATGTTAATCACTATGTACCTGTAATTGCAAGGACTGCACCTTCAAGCATCTTCCAACCATTGACCTTATTCCTCTTAAAGAAGATGACAATATAGTGTGGGGACACAGCCTTGAGAACTGTTGGATGATACTTGACTATGTTGTAAACACCAATGGTTGGGGTAGTGAGGAACCACAACACCATGATGGGGGAAAATATGAATGCCACTTTACTCGTACCAAAACGTTGTAACAAGAATAAAGCCACCAGGATGACTAGTGACACCCATACTACCTTGGCTGCATGACATCAGTTGATATATAAATCTCAGCATGAGTACTCCAGAGCAAATACTAAATGAAATTCCAACCCTGGGGATGAACTGTGACATTGAGCCATCAAATTCCATGTCCTTAATTAAATCATCTTAGTGTCTTAGTGTACATACACTAAAGAACCTATATAGGTCTTGCAGAAAACTGAGCAACCATTCCCTTTCCTTCAAAAGATTTTTGTCAATGACTAGAATAAAACACAGTATACTGGATACAAGAAACTCACACTGGTCAAAACTTGGTTGAGCACTTTGGATGCCAACTACAGCTGACAACACTGCACAAGCCCATAAACAATATAAACAAATTCAGCTCAGCTCATTTGTCACCTCCACCACCCTGCCCTTGAACATCACGATCCCAAGTTCCATAAACAAGCATGTTGAGAATTGAGCCCAGAGTCATCAAATTAAATCTACATTCCTTATCAGGTCTCTTGTAACCATTTGCATAGAATTGCACTCAATTCATCCAAATAGGATTTCATCATAAAAAAACTAGATTAATATGAAAATCTTTTGGTCAACAAACTCTGAAAATCATTTCATGCAGAAGTCATCATCCATACCAGAGATTGCAGGTGTGAGGACACCATCACCAATAACCATACTTGTGCCCAACAAGACAACAAAAAGCAACACTTTCTGCCAAAACACACTACTCTCCAGAAAGCGTTTGGTGCGAGACTCCCGAGAGCGACCATGAAAACTCAACAGCACATCAGATTCATGCTTTTGCAACTTCTCCCCAGCATTCTGGCCAATATTTGCATGCTGACATAACAGAGAATAAATAGCAAAAGTTCCTCCTGCATATTATTTACCAAGGTCCCAAGAATTATTATTAATCCCCAAAATGCTCCTCCCAATCTTAAGTCAGAACATTGAGCTAGAATACAAGTACATCCATCTACTGCATTTTCATGTTTGTACTTCATCAAAAGAGCAACTTGGTCAGTTACTGTGTTTACCGTCTCCATGGTCATTTGCTTGCAGCACAATGAAGACATACTTGACTAGACCTATCATTGTAAGTGTCCAGAAAATCAGGCTTAGTATTCCCAGGAAATCCTCTTCTTGGGGTGAATCAATTTGAATGGTTGGGTAGACATAAAGTGGCGATGTCCCCAAATCTCCATAGACGACTCCAAGAGTCTGATATGCCAGCACTGCTATACCCCATTTTGAGTATTCCTGCATAACATCCATTAACGAGCAACAGAAGAAGAATCAAGCTCTAAACACCCAACACACACCGGATCCAGTCAGTGTGCTTTCTCATAATGGTCACTAAAACTTCACATAAAGAAGCAGTTGTTTGAAGATTGCGTGCACTCCAATCCAGATGATACTTTGCAAAAATTTAAAGAGAATCTGGATCAGTTCCTGGAAGCATTCTCTTATTCTTGTTACAGAGGGAGGGAGAGCATGCAAAAACATGTACCTCTTCAACACAAAACCACGGGTTCACTGAAAGGATTCCAGGGGGGACAGGAACATCTGAACATGTCAATATACACACATTGTAGGATATTTCAAAATGCACGTCGTGCAGAGAAAACATGGGAAGAGAACCTTTGGTTTTTTTCTGTACGGGGTCATTTCTTCTTTGAAAAGAGCGCCAAAGTTCGTTTCTGGTGTGGGAGTAACGTGCTCATCTACTAGTGTTATTGTTGCTCCTGCTGCCGCCATCTCCACGCTCCCCTCCTCCATGTCAAATTGGTGCTCCACCCCATTCGGAGCCTGGAAGCTCCCTTGAACCACTGATTCCATCGCCGGCCCTGGACACACTGCCTAGCTAGATCATCATCCCTCCAACATGATCAGTTTCCTTTTTCGGTTTCTTTGGAAAACAAAAGAAGAAACTGCTCTCTCCGGAGAAAAGTTTCGGGTCAAATTCTACTTCTGTCAGGAGATCCTCCAAACTCCCGTAAACAAAGCTAACTGAAAATTGCACCTTCTCGCATGCCAGAAAGCTTTGTGAAAGGCTGTGTAAACGTTCAAGCCTATCTTCTGGCATACACAAAATTGTATAAACGTTCGAGCATATGACCAGTTTACGTGTCTCTGTGTTTCTGCGTGCGTCTCTCTCTCTCTCACGATGGCTCTCTGACTAGAATATCCGCTCAGTCGTTTGGAAACATAATACAGACTGAAGAAGATATCACAAAACAAATGAATTGTCTGCCACTGCGGATACAAAAGAAGTGGAAACACAAAACAACACCGCCAACGCAGCAAGAAATCTGAGTCACAGACATACGTCATACCTTTGAAGGTTTAGATCCGTGGATACAACCCGCAGCTGTGTCGCTGTCGCAAGACAAGCGCAACAGATTTTCTTCTGTATAAAAGAAGAAGAAGAAGATCGAAAAAGAAAACACAGAAAAGAGAGAGAAAAGAACAGCACAAATTGGAGCGAACTGCGCAACTATGTCCCGTCAACATACTTTACTTACTCTCCATCAAGACATCAAATGTGGAAACAGAAAACAAGCACCGGCAACGCAGAAAGAATTTTAAGTCATAGGCATACCTTTGAAGGTTGGAATCCGTGGAGACAATCCGCAGCTGTTTCGCGGTCGCAAGTGAAGCGCAACAAACTTTGATTATAAAGAAGAAGAAGAGTGAAAAAAAACACAATAGAAAACAACAGCACAAACTGGAGCGCTCTGCGCAATTAATGTCGTGTCAACAAAATTTACTTTCTCTCCATCACGACATAAAATGCAACCCGAGAGCAAAGTTGTCGATCCGGGCCTCCCTCTATCTTCGAGCGGGCGAGCGCTGAGACTGCGACAAAACACAGAAAGCTCTGAATGCGAGGAAGACGACGAGGAGCCGTCGCAGGTTTATTGCACACCGGCGGCCGCCGCAATGAAGGGGGACCCTGAGGAACTCCGGGCGTTTTGGGAACTTAGCCAAATTTGGCTACAGGTCAGAAAGGTGGATTGGTCATCGTTCACAAGAGCATTTAGTTAAATTTGGCTACAGGTCAGAAAGGAAAGTAGAACCTTTTAGGAATCGTGCTTTATTTTGGCCACATGATACAACCTATTGTTTAAATATGGCGACTTCAAGTGTTTTTTTTCCTCACAATGTGAGAACAGTAAGCCAAATTTTTTTTTTCCAAATAAGCCTTTGAACTTGTCACAATCGCCTTTTTTTCTCACCAGGTTGCAAAATTTTGCCAAAAATTTAAAAACCCCAATCACTTGGATTTTAGACTGGTGACATTTTTCTTCCCATCTTTTTATATTTTGGGACAGGTTTCACAAACGTCATTTCCTGCTATAACTAGAATGGCATGTGCCACTGACCCAAGTGTGAATAGGATTGCTGTTCCAAATGTGAACAGGACCTTGATGATAGAGCTTTTTGTTGGGGAAAAAGTTATTTTACACTCTAAATTAATTTCCAGTTACCAAAATGACTCAGAATTCATTATCTCCACCACCTTAGGTCTAAAGATTATTGAATTTCCTTCTCCAAGAAAAATCCTACTCATCATGAGGGCTTTCCAGCAATATCAAGAGCTTTCCCCTTTGATCCCACATGAATCACTCTGGCCCAGTGTGATCCGATGGAAATTGGTGTTTAGCAGCAATTGGAAAAATATAAAGAACCGCCGGGGCGGGGGGGGGGGAACCAAACATTGTTGAAATAACACACTTGTGCATTATGCACTGGGTTCACACTAGTTTCCTTAAAGTATTTTATTTTGATTTTGTTGAATTTTCTTTAACAAAGTTGTTCAATATTTAATAACTCTTGCACCATTGGTCTCAAACCTATGTTGGTGCACCCCGAGTCAGTGAAGGGTTTCCAAACCATACCATGTGGAGCAAATGGGAGAGAAGGAAACCACTCTGGTTTGGGAAAAATCTCAACATGATGAACAAAACGTACGAAAAGCAACTCCATCAATGTTCTGTACATGACTGTGCAAATTAAAATTGGAAAAAAATAAAGTCAAAACATGCGGGTTTGGCTCAGCAAAATGGTTTTGGCCTAGCATTTTTGCACAATGTGTACAGCTGTTAAAAGGCACAACAAAGCCTAACAAAATGATTTTGGCCTAACATTTTTGCACAATGTGTACAGCTCTTAAAAGGCATAACAAAGCCTAACAAAATGGTTTTGGCCTAGCATTTTTGCACAATGTGTACAGCTGTTAAAAGGCACAACAAAGCCTAACAAAATGGTTTTGGCCTAGCATTTTTGCACAATGTGTACAGCTCTTAAAAGGCACAACAAAGCCTAACACCTGCCTGAGAAGAGGAGTAAAATATTTAAGAAATATTCTGGGTATATTTTTATAATTTAATTTTTGACGCCCTATTTACATTGAAGTGAATTATAAGCTTATTGTTTTTCATTAAGTTGCCCCCTATATTTTTCTTAGGTCATTTGGAAAAAAATTGGAAGTAACCTCTTATAATATCCGACTAAGGAAGTCCACGTTGAAACTCTCTTGGATTGTTATGGATCATGTCAAGGAAGGATTTGAAACTTATTATTGCATAACTATTTTCTTGTTTTCCTTCAAATGGGTGGATGGAGGCATTAGGGTTTACCTCACCATTGGTTGTAATGCCGAGTTGTGATGATTCCTTCAAATGGGAAAAACTATTATCCTAAGAGGATTGGGGCTAATCAAATTCAAGTGTTTTAAAGGTTTTGTCTTTTATTGATTTGGATCTCAAAATGTCATTTATTTAATTGTTGGCAATGGAAAATAATCCAAAATGTGCTATGGGTCCTTGTCAAACAACCATGAACCCCTTGGCTTGGCTAAAGGTCTTTGTTTTCTTCCTTTAGGTGATTGTGCATAAGTTGCTTAAGTATTTTAGGTTAAACATGAATGGTATATTGTAAAAACTTTTCTCAAAGTGGAAGTACACATAGTATCAAAAGTAGTAACACCTAGAATTTCACTCACTTTAAATTCATCGAGAAATTACATATAGTTGACTTGGGTTTCAAAAAAATTTAAATCATGAATATGCAATTAATTTGTAGTTGTGTCTTTACGTAATTGTAAACCTACAATTAGATAAACGTCGTTTTAAACACCTTGTTTAATAGTAGAATATATTTTTACATTAATTTTAATTTTTCAGTTTACTTTTGTAAAATGATAAAACCAAAATTTAGCCCAACTACATTTTCAATGTGAGAATATTTTACAACTTTAAAAAATCATGCTCATTAACATTATCACACATAATGTACTACCAAATGCTTATGTGTTGTCTAATCTAAACTTCATGACATTAAAACAAATTGAAATAAAGTTTTCATGGGGAAGATTGTTCCTTATGGTTGTCTTTTTGTATAAATTTGATTGAAAAGTTGCCATTGAAACTAATATATCTTAATCCTTCAACTAAATTACAATGTTGTTATAACTCCTACAATTTACAAATGTATTCCAATTTTATAACATAATGAAAGTTTAAGATGTTATTCACCTTTGATACACATTTCCTTCTCAAAATCTTTTTCATACATCTCAATAGCCACTAAAAAGAAAAAGTTGCAATGAAAATTGTCCAATTGTTATTGGTTTTTGTTTACATTTTACCATTCAAACACCTTTCAAGTTAGGTGAAACTTCCATGGTAAAGTTGTGATTTTCTATTGAGGATGAAAAATATTGTACTAAGCTAAACTTTTTCAAATCCAAATTTTAGTATCAATTAGTAATCATCTACCCCTTGCTATCAAGATATTTGCTCAATAGTTCCACACATTGAGGATTTTCCATGTTTAAAGGCAATCGTTATATAAGGATATGAAGGTCTATTATGGTTTTGGTTCATGATAAAATTGATTTCTCGTTTTATGGCCTTGAGTAAAACAAGTATGGTTTATGTTTTTTTGTATGGTTTTTTTAGTATGGTTTTGATTTCAACAAGTTCTATAAATCATGAGCTCTGAACTCTAAATCTTAATACAAATCCCTTAGTGTTTGATTGACATTTGTTTAACCATATGCTTTGTTTTGGTGTATAATATGAGGTTGTTTTATTTTATTAGTTCATGGTAACCTTAGTCAAGGTTTCCATGCAAATGGCAGATAAATGAAAATAGTGACGCGCTCCCAAGTCCCAAGTTAGCCCCAAGTTGGGACTAAGTCACTCAAATTGCGGAATTTCTGGACTCGAGGCACGCTCCCAGCTTCCAGCACTAAAAGGGGGTGAAAGGGGCGTGTTGAAAGCTCCGGGATAGACTAGGAAGAGGGACAAGCTTACTCAATTATACGATCCTGCATCCAAAATCCAACTAACAAGTTGGTTAAAACTCATTCTACACCTTTTTGGTGTTGGGACAAGCCACATGCTACCTTGGACTCACTTGACTCATCACGGCCCGGACTCGAAGGAAGCCACCACCTTCCCCCATATAGTAATCTCTGCAGCTCTCTGCCGCACTTGCATCCAAATGGCTCTTTTTCCCGGGACTCCCAAAGTGGAGTCCCGAAACTATCCCGATTTGGACTCCCGGGATTTTGGGCGCTCATAACTTCTCGCCCCAAACTCAGATCGGAACGAGGTCTAAACCAAAGTTGTAGTTCTTCTCGAAATCTTTCCAATGGTGTGTCGCACTTCACTTGCACGCACCTGAATCAGGTCGATTCCCGACTTCTAGTGGTCGGGAGTCAAACTGTCAATTTGACTCCCGGCCTTTCTTTCGACAATAACTTATGCTATAGATGTCCAAATGATTCATGCAAGGCCATTTTGTACATCTACACTTCAAGACCTTTTCAACGGTATAAATAACGCCTCAATGCGAGGTGTTTTGACCCCTAAAATCATGCTCTGAGTTTTTGGGAGTCCCGAAGGACTCCCAAGTTCCATTTTCGGGAGTGTGAGTGGTGACCTCACAACTCCCTCAAAGTGGGGTTGCGACACATTATATAAGTATATGAAGGTCTATTATGGTTTTGGTTCATGATAAAGTTGATTTCTCGTTTTCTGGCCTTGAGTAAAATAAGTATGGTTTTTTTTTTTTTTTTTTTAGTATGGTTTTGATTTCAACAAGTTCTATAAATCATGAGGTCCAAACTTTAAATCTTAATACAAATTCCTTAGTGTTTGATTGACATTTGTTTAACCATATGTTTTGTTTTGGTGTATAATATGAGGTTGTTTTGTTTTATTAGTTCATGGTAACCTTAATCAAGGTCTCCATGCATATGGCAGATAAATGAAAATAGTTCATTTCCTAATATTAATTCATTTATTAACCTATCAATCGAATTGAACCTATTGGGTATTAATTAAATAATTATTGGTACTACTAATTCATCTATAAATTACCTACGAATTGGCCTCATTAATAATTAATATTTAAAATCTTTAATACATATGTTATATTTGTTTTACATTTTTTTTAAAATAGGGGATTAATGCATGCACTATATTAATTATAAATCGTTTAAAAATAAACATAACCCTATTGTAGTTAATCAATTTGATTAAAATGACTTATTTGACTATTTATCAAATTAAACATCCAATCAAGATGGACAAAATAATGACCACCTTAATCAAAATGGTTAATAGGTTTTAATTAAATGGGACATCTCATCAAATTGAACATAGAAAAATAACATCCTTGGTCAAGATGGCCAATGGCTTTATAGTCAAATGGGGCATTATATGCTAATAAATAAGTTGTGCTACCTAATAGTCAAGCTAGACCTATTTTATACCTACATGCCAATTATTTAACCTTCCTATTTAATTACATAAGTAATCTACAACATTTGATGTGAAATTTAAAAAATGACCAAAATTATTATATTTTAAAAATGTGGTCCATTCATTATAACAAATCATGGCTTTTCAAAAAAATCAACTTGACTAAAGTGTTTGTATTGACCAAAAAGATGTTCATTTTAACTAAAAGCATGGGCCATGAAAAACACATGATTCATTTGGTTAGATTTTTTTATTAAAATGACCATTTTAACCAAGTGTTAAATCGCACATTTAGTCAAAAGGGACAAATTTTTTAAATGGTCCATCAAAATGCTCGTGGCTTATTCAAATTGGACATTGAATGGCCATGCTTAATCAAATTAGCCATAATAATTTAATTAACAAACCTATTTGTTACGTTTATTAGGCTACCTACCTACATACTTACCTATCATCTACGTATTTATTATCTAGCTACCTACCTACCTACCTACCTATTTATTATCTACCTAACTACTTACCTATTTATTATTTACCTAATCTACCTACATAAGCAGGTAGGCATGTATATTTACCCATTTACTTAGTTAGGTATCTATTTACCTACTTATGAAATAATTGAAATTTAAATGTTGTTATACACATTGACAAAAAAACTCATTCAAGTTCAAAGAAACATTTTAAATGCATTTAGTATCACATTTTTTTAATAAAATGGTGTGGTGGTTTGATGGCCAAAACATTGGTGTGAAGCCAAGGAAACCAAAGTTCAATCCCTTTTACCAACATATATTATGTGCAATATGTATATTCGTATGTGTACCTTGTACATGTGTGTAAATGTATAATATTTAAATGGGTTGTGAATAGGTAGGTTGTTAAGGGGGTAAAAACTCTAAATTAATTAATGCCATAATCATCCTAATAACTAATAGTTATTAGTGGTAGACTTACCGTCCCTTATTAAAGGGGTGAAGTCCATGGGATTAAGCAGTTCATGTTAATGAGTGGTTGGGTGTAATCCACCGAATCACTTATGAGATTTTTAAGAAGGGATTAAAATTAAGACCTTATTTTCATAGGGTCAATGTGGGCTTTGTGTGGCTTTGTGGAAAAGGAGGATTGTAGGAGGATTTGGGGTATTTTATGGCATTCGATAAGTTTGTAGTTTGGAGTTGGAGTGGGAAGCTCTATCTTGGAAAGGTGTGTGGAGTGACATTCGAGAGGAGGGAGTAGTTTGGAAATGTATTTGTACTTGTTTGTTATCTCAATGGAAAATGGTTGAAAAACCTTCATGTGTTTTGTGTGAGTTTATTCTATTGAAAAATGAGAAAGACAACATAGTTTTAAGCTTGCATAATGTGTTATTACATTTTTTATAGTAGTTTTGTGTTTTTCCTACAAAAAGGGGTAAAAATGTATGCAAGATTTTTAATCTATGGGGGTAGGAAGTTATTTGCTGCTATAGGAAGGTAGCATCTAGTATATGGCAATAGGAAGAAAGAGTATTTGGAAGTTGAAATCTACAGGTTACATGAGACTATTGGAAATGGTAAGCAACAATCAAGGAAGTTTGTAGTGCCTATAGATGGTAGGTAGTGACGAGAAGGCTTTTCGAAGGACTATAGATGATGGGTAGCGACAAAAAGGCTTTCCGAAGGACTATAGACAATGGGTAATGACAAGAAAACTTTTTGAGGCATTATGATGGGTAGTGACAAAAAAAGGCTTTCTGAGGGACTATAGACGATGGGTAATGACAAGAAGGCTTTTCAAGGGACTGTGAATAGTAGACAATGCCCTTAGAAGGTCTTTAGGCTTGGGAAGGTTGGACAGTAGTCATGGAAGGCATGTAGATTTAGTGGACCCCATTTTAATGCATTAAAGGTATTGTAGAAACTTGGAAGGTAATGGTTGCCCAAACCTTTGTATTTTGTATATTTGTTGTTTGTACTTTCTTTTTGTTACGCGATTAAAATAGTTTATAGTCAAGATATTAGGTTTATCTTTAGATGACAAACTTGCTTTCTTATTTTTCTCTTTGCGTGAATTTTTAACTACTACTTGAATAGATGTAGTAAAATAAGCAAGTGAAAATAATTCTTTTTGAGAGTAATAAAAAAATTGACCTTATTCCCTCGACCTTACCTCCCTAAAAAAAGAAATGTTTCAAGTCCGCATTTTCACCCTTTTACGTAGGTAGGAGGCCATGGTGAGTGGGTGGGTTTGTACTTTTTATTTATTTATTTATTACTTTTTTTAATTAAAAATTAAAATATTTTTTTTAATTAAATTTTTTTGGTTATTAAAATTTGTTTGTTCAATTTGACTAGCCAAAAAGACCATCTTAAGGTTAACAAAAAAAACCATTAGTCAATTTGAACATGTTCAAATTGACTTGTTTAATATGATTAAGTGATCAAATTGACCAAATGCCAAATGATTAGTTTTTTGTTTAATTTTTTAGTCAAATAAACCATGATTTCTTGTAATGATTGGTTGAGGACTTGGTTCATCATTATGAAGGTCAAAAGTTCAATTTCTAATACTTGTAACTTATGTATATGCCTAGGAAAATTGGGGTAGGTAGATAGAATAGACTATGTTACTTACCTATTGACCAATTTTTAAAATTTTATAATAATTTTAGAAATAGATTATTTTAATTTGGGCATAGTCAAATGATCCATTATCTATTAGTCAAAATGATTAGTCAAATTATTCATTTTTTTTTCAATAAAAAAAATCACCCTAATCACAATGGACATATTAAAATCAACTTTTCCAAAATGACAAGATGATTTTTTAACACTCGTCCAAATGATTTTTTACGTATTAATTTTTTGGGCCAAATAAACTATGTTTTGTTCTAATGATTATTCATTGCTTCTAAAACCTCCATAATAATTTGAATTATCTATTTCTTTTGCATGCATCAAACAACAACAACCAAATTGAACATCCATGAAAATTTTATGATATCCATACATTTTAATGTCATGAATAAGATTATAGCCCAAGTTTTCAAAATGAAAGACCCAACCATTTGCCCTTTTTTCAAGAAATTGGTCAATTCAAGTGTAGTTCCATGTTTATATAATCATGATAGTTATTTTTGCAAACAAAAAATAAAAAGCATGTTTGGGAATAGGACCTACACATGAAACTTGAAAAGCAACTAGTGAGGACAATAGGTCAATACAAAGTTGTCACAATTTTTGTTGTTTTTTCAATTTTGATCAGGTTTTAATTACGTTCCAAGCTTTGGTTACTTCCAAACTATTTCACCTACTTATAAACTTGCGCATATCCTTTTGAGATCAAAATGCATTAACAACACTAGTTTCCTATATGGCTTGCATATTAGTGGAAACACTGGAACTCCAATGTTGCTTACATGCAGTTTAGTTTCATACATAATTAATTAAAAACTAGAGTGTCTAAAAATTTCTGAAAAATACATCACAATGTTCAAACATATGATAAAATATTGTATCTATACCTATGTGAAAATTTCAAGAATTTTTTTTGAGATTGTAAATTTCAACATGGATGAATTGATGCATTTTTCAAGTAGTTTGTTTTTTTTATAAAAATTCTCATGTTGCTCCAAAAATGATGATCAAACCACAAGAGGATCTAACCAAATATGGTTACAAGACAAATAGAGAAATAAAAAAATCTAGTAGTAATATTACATGTTGATGCACCAATAGAACCTATTAGCTAAATATGATGATTTCAATAGAAGAAAGCTGAAAATCTGCCCAAATCCTCTAAAAATCTTGGCTTTTCCTCGAAATCATGGTGATTTTTTTGGAATTTTTTTCCAAAAAGTTCCCTTGGGACTTTATCTTCAGACACCAAGTACTCACAAGTGATAATGGGCTTTGAAATTCTGTTTGAAATCCTCGTTTCCAACAAGTACTTGCAAGAAAATGTCCTCCAAATTACAAGCACATGTGCCTTAGTTGAACGTACCAGATGGGTCCACCTGCACAAAGTAATGGGAGCTATCTAGTCAATGACCCCATTACCTTTCACATGTTTTGTAGCTATCGCCAAAATGTAATAAGTTTTAGATAAAGTTGTGGAAAAGGAGTGCCAAAACATTTTGCATGATATTTGCCAAAATTGCCAAAA
>Ga0209611_10008219_pt1 | contig 16420 bp, 21 predicted proteins | sample S1TSphgellanicum_3_FD_187693 | JGI IMG/M metagenome (GOLD analysis project Ga0209611, IMG submission 187693) | Host-associated microbial communities from peat moss isolated from Minnesota, USA - S1T2_Fc - Sphagnum magellanicum MG (SPAdes) (version 2) | ecosystem: Host-associated > Plants > Peat...
GCTATCCATGGAGGTGGGGCTACAAGTATGGTCTAGATATGTAACTAAAGTGACTAGAATAGATATAAATTCCATATCAAAACCAAAAATGTGATTATATATATATATAACATGACACAAATGAAAAATTTGACTTTAAATATAAATTTGATATCTCAATCTTAGGTTTTTAAAACTTCATAACTGAATTATATCAACCTTGATTCTAATATGTCGTGACGAGAATTAAAAAATTTCCAAACTTTAAACATGACCAATACATCAAATGCCCAAACTCTCAACAAGCTCAATGACAATCTCCTTCCTCAGTCAGTACTTGTAATTCATTATTAATCATCTAATCTTACTAAGTAACTAGTGTGGCCTGTGCCGTCAGCTCAAGTGTTACCACGTCCTCAACTGATTTTTCATTCCAAAACCTGGTTTTTTGTAATTTTGAATTTTCAGCTGCAGAAATCACTTTAAAATCAATATCTCCCACATTCTGAATCCAAATCTTTATCAAATAAATTCCATTAAATCCTGCTCATCAAGATCTTTCCAACAACACCAAAGGCACATTCCAATTCCTCCAAAGTTTTCAGCTACGATTTAATTTAATTTAATTTTCAGTGAAAAAATCATTTAATATTCAAAAACTTTTGCACCACAAGTCCAAACGTCATGGAACCAAGCCCATGCACCCCTCCTCATCAAGAGCTTTCCAAAGACATGAAGAACACAATCTGAAGCATCCTGGTTTGGTGGATCTCATAATTACAAAACAAACAAACTACCTTCGTTCATAGATAGATACCCCGTGTGGGCGTATTACAAAGCAAACTCCTGAGTATAAAACAATACCCAAGACTTATGTACAACACTAAAAGAAACCTTAAGTCCAAGTACCAATCATAGTACAATGGATGTGAAGATTAAATTAGTTCATTATGAGTTGCAGTATAACAAATGCAAAGATCAAGTTGGTTTGATATGAACCCTGGTATTGGCAAGACCTTATACCAGACTAGTATGGTTTTTAATACTTGCACAACACTAGTCCAAACCCTTCCTAGGCTTCAAAAATCCTATTGTGAACAATCGGTTTGATCAACCGATGAAAAATTGCAACATGCATCCAATGGATCCAATTTTTTTCTTTTTTCTTTTTTAGGAAGGGGGTTGTTGGATTTTTGTTGTTCTTAATGTTCTCTCACCAAGTTCCTATTTGTGTTCCCCAATTTGTTCCCAAACGTTTTGTCCCATATGCCTTGCCCAATGTTGTCCTCTTGAAACCTATATAGGTGGGGCAAATATTTTGAATATGTTTCTTTGTTCCCCATGGTAGAGGTGAGCAAATATTGGGACTAATTGTTGTACTACCGAGGGTGGCTTCAGCACAAATTATATTATTATTTTTTAGAAGTGCTAAAATCCTCAAAAAATATATTTAAAATTTTATTTTTTTGGAGAGCAACTTTTTTGTGAAGGAAAGATGAAGATTTTTTTTTTTTTTTTGAATATGGAGGAATATTCCATTCTTGGCAATGAAAATCTTCAAAAATAATTAAACATTCAGTAGATGGGTGCTGAAGCTGCCCCCTGGGTACTAACTAGCCTATGGTATTATGTAGGTATGTGTTTGTATGTTTTGGAGTGAATAGTTGTAGAGTGGAGGAGGTTTCCAAAAGTTTGAGAATTTTTTTGTGTTGAGGCCAATCAAGGAGGTTGTGCAGTAGACAACATCTGCCAGTGTCTAATTTCCATGTGGAGCATACTGGCAAGAGACAGCAAACACCTCACCAGTGCCCACTACTGAGAAAGAAAGAAAGAAAGAAAGAAAGCAAAACAATAATTAAAAAAACAAAACAACAAAAAAACAAAAAAAAGAACAGAGAAATAACAAAATATCTAATAATAATAATCATAATAATCATAATAATCATAACCGACTACAAAAAACCCAATGAATCTTTCTTTTTTTTTCCTTTTTTTTTTTGCAAATCCTGGCAAAAATTTCCTGGCATTGTGAACAAATTTCATCTGGAAGAAGAAGATGGGGGAGTGGGTTTTAGAGGGGGGTTTTTTTTTTTCTTTTTTTTGTGGGGAGAGAGAGGCGGGGAGGTTGTGTGTGGAAGAAAATTCATTTCCGAGTCTTGAATTTTGGGGAGAATTCTTGTTTCGTTGGGGGGAGAATTTTGGGTTTAGGGTGTTGTGTTGTGTTTCTGTGTGTTCTTTGTTTTTGGGTGGTGGTGTTGTGTTTTTTCTTCTTTTGTTTGTGGGTGTTTTGTTTCGTTTTTTTTGTCATTCTTTAAGGTTTTGGGGAGTTTTTTTTTTGAGTGTTATGGTTTTTGTGGGTGTTGGGTGTTTTTAATTGTATAGAGTTTTTTGGGTTTTTGGGTGTTGTATTTTCAAGTTTTTCTCTGAGCAAACTTCCAAGGTTCTTGGATCTTGTGATTGATTGTGTGTGCGTTGTGTGTTTTTTTGTTTGTTTGTGTTTTTTGGTTCTTTTTTAGGGGAGGTCGGGGGATATATAAGGAGTTGTGGCTTTGAAGGTTGAGAAGAAGGATGTCTTTTTGAGAAAAAAGAGGAAGAAGGTATTGATTCCGATCTTCTTCTTGCAGCAGATCGGATGGGAGGAAGAAGATCGGTTTAGAAAGAGGGAGAAGCAGCTGAGCTAAGCACACATACAAGGGAAGTTGGCGATTTGTTGTTATCTAGAGAAGAGGACAACAGTAGTGTGGAGGGCGGAGTAGTTAGTAGTGGGCAATTCCATGAATTTAAGAACAACAATGGGTGATACAGCAGCTTACAAGCGTCTTCCTTCTCGTGGACGGCATTCTGACATTGATCGTGACAATGCAGTAGCTGGTAAACAATTATCTTGTTGATGTATTTGCGTTTGTATGTGTTTGTTTATGACAATAAAGAATACCATGACAAAATTGAAGAACACCCATTCTGTGTATTTTTCCATATGTGCAGAGAGAAGAAGATAATCATCACCTTCTTGTAGTGCGAGAGTATAGAGTACCCATGAGACGAAGTTGTTTTTTTCTTTGTTTTGCTAAATTTACTGCAGATTATCTAGCATATGAGCCAGCAGTAGCAGCAACTGGTCCTCCTCAATGGCAGCTTTCTCTACCTCATGTCGCCACTGCGACTCTGGCCTCCGTTCTTTTTGGCTACCATATGGGGTAAGCTGCTTGCTTGCTTGGCTCACCTTCATGGACACACTCTTTGTCTTCCTGAAATTGTCAATAATCTGCTAACATCTCATGCCAGGTTTTCAGGAATTCTGGAAGCTTTCCTTTCAGGATCCAATGTGTGCACATGCAAGTGCATGAGCATTCCCAGCTTTTTAGGGCTTCTAGTGTGAGAGAGATCAATGGGAGATCAATGGGTTGTGCTTCTCTATCATGGGTTCTGAAAGTATGCAAATTTTCCATGTTGTGTGAATTTGTTGTTGTGCTCATGGTTGTATGGAAAATGGCAACAGTACATGAAGTTTAGGATGCTGCTGATATGGGTACCACATGCTTTGTTGGTTGGTAGGGTGGTGAATGTTCCGCTCCAGTATATAGGAAGGGATCTTTTGTTTGCAGGCAATGCAATTGTACAAGGTTTGTTAGCAATCACATAGGTACCTTTGTGATTCTCTCCTGTTGTTGTGAAGAAGTGGTTGAGGGTTTTAAGGAAGGATTTTTGGGTTTCTTCAAGAATACAGGTGGATAACCAGAGCTATTCATATGATGATGATATTCAACCTGGAATTTTGCAGGATTGGTTGTGAGTGTAACTTTGGCAAGTGCTTTTTTGGGTTGTGCGATTAGTGGTACCATTGCTGATAGTTTTGGTCGGAGACGAGCTTTCCAAATTAGCTGTGTTCCAATGATAATTGGAGCCATCATCAGGTGATTTCATTTCTCTTCTTACTGCAGAGGTTTAAGATTTTGGCAGAGATTGTTAAAGAGCCAGCAAGGAAACATAGATTTTTTCTCTCAGATTTTTCATGTTCTACTTTTTTGTAGCTGTTTGATTCTTCATCCTGGTTATGTTCTGATTAAGCTTTGAGATGCTTGTCATTTGCTTCTGAGTACTGATGTGCATTTGCATGTCATTTGGCAGTGCAATTTCCACACATGTTGGAGCTATGATTTTTGGACGATTCATAGTTGGACTTGGATTAGGACTATCAGGCCCAGTAACAGCCATGTATGTGTCAGAGGTACTGTTGCAACAGCTCCTTTTTCTGTGTTGTCTTCTTCAGCCATAAAAGACATCTCACTGTAGCATCTGTCTCGAACAACATTCAGTATGAGTTTTTTTGACTTGAGCTTTCTGTGTTATTATGCAGATCTCACCAACAGCAGTCCGTGGTACATATGGCAGTCTCCTGCAGATCGCCACTTGTGTTGGGATTTTTGCAGCTCTGGTAGCAGGCCTTCCTGCTCCAACAATTCCTGGGTGGTATGCTGAAGTCTAAACACTCTTCTTATTGGGACAATGCATGTGCTCTACTCACCAATTAACACTTCCATCATTGTGTTAGAGCTAAGAATTGTCAATTCTGGAATTGGGCTACATGGTTGCTGCCATTGGTTCTATAGCATTATGTGTAATAGAGTGGAGGTCCCAGGATGTGTCTACCCTTTATGGTGATCAATTGAACTCATCTGCAGGTGGCGAGCTTGTTTTTGGATTTCAACAGTGCCTGCTTGTCTGCTTGCTCTTGGCATGGAGTTTTGTGCTGAGAGTCCACGCTGGCTGTTCAAGGTGATAGCTTCATCATCAGCAATGGTTGTTTCCATACATGTGATGTGTAATGTTTTACTATTCTGGAATAAGTAGGCTACATTCTGGAATCCTAAAACCCTAATTCTAAACCCTAAAACCCCAAACCCTAAACCTGTTAGTTAACACAAGTTGTCTAACTGTCATGGTAGCAATCGGAATGGTATGAGGCTGAGCAAGAACTTGAGCGACTGTGGGGTCCATCCCATGTGAAAGGTGCTATGGCTGACCTCATTCGTGCTGAACAATCTCATAATGGTGGTGGGACTTCATGGCGTGCTTTAATTGACCCTCGCTACATCAGAGGTGATTTATAAATTTGTTGTCATTATAAAGAGCTAAACCTGGATATACTATGGACCTGTTGAAGTAAATGATCTGAACTTGAAGACTAGAGAATAGTTTGAAATCCTTCATCTTAAATGACCTCTTTAGCATATTGTCTTTGTTATTCCAAATCTCGTATTAAGGATGTGTGGGTTTGTCTTGTGATGTGTCCAATAGTTGTGGCCATTGGAGCTGCACTTTTTGCATTCCAGCAGTTTGCTGGAATCAATGCAGTTTTCTACTTTTCATCAACAGTTTTTAGGGCAGCAGGGATGACATCTGATGTTGCAGCAAGTGTTTCAGTTGGAGCCATTAACTTGCTTGGTGCGTTAAATAGATTAATTTCTCTGTTTCTTCTTCTTCTTCTTCTTCTTCTTCTGCTTCTTGACAAGTTCATGACATAGAAGAAATGATCTTGAGGGTCTTCATTGTTCGATCATACAAACTCAAACTGAAATAGTTAATTAAATTTCTAACTGGGGGATTCTTGTGGGTACATTCACAGCATCATGTTTGGCAGCTTATCTAATGGATAGACTTGGTCGGCGTAGTCTTCTGATTGTGAGCTTTACTGGCATGGTGAGTAAAATCTTTGATCTATAGGAGAGATATTTCTGCACCTTGGTTGAGCATAGACTTGTGAAAAAAATTTGGTACTTACAAATATACTGTCCGGTGATGCAGGCCTTTGCAATGGCCATGCAAGTGCTTGTTGCAGTAGTACCTGCACTCTCATCAATGCGGGGATCTATGGCACTTGTTGGAACATTGGTGTGAGTATTTGAATCATTTTTCATTAGTGTAGATTGTGCAAAGAACTCACATGGATAGGAATGCATGCTCCTATATGATGAGTGCTTAGTGATGAGTTTGTGACAATGTGACAACTTTGCAGGTATGTCTTCATGTTTGCACTAGGAGCAGGGCCTGTGCCAGCACTTCTATTACCAGAAATATTCCCTGATCGAATCCGTGCCAAAGGCATGGCTGTGGCAATGTGTGTGCACTGGGTAAGTCCATTATGGGGTCCTTTCTCAGAATTATTTTTGACACTAGGAAGAGGGAGTTGGGTTCATGAGGCATTGAGCCAATGCTCAAACATGTGTTTCAACATATAGTATTACGTATGCAAACCTGTACTGCTGCTGTTATTCATTTGTTAGCTTGATAGATTGAGAATTTTTCATGTGTTTATCATGGCTTGTCTATGGGCACATCTCTCGCCAGTGTCTAAAGGTGGTGGGTGGGATGCAGGTGGCAAACTTTTTGGTGGGCTTGATGTTTTTACATTTACTGGAAACTCTTGGAGCTGGCATCCTCTACACTTTCTTTACAATGGTGTGCTTGGCTGCTGCCCTGTTTGTCAAAAAAAATGTATTAGAGACAAAGGGACGGTCTTTGGAAGAGATTGAATCTCTTCTTCTTGCCAACTTGTGAGCCTAGGAGGACCCCCTTTGCAGAACTACAATTACAGAAGTGCCCCATCACCAAAAGTGTCCAGGTGCAGGACCTATTTAGAGAAACCCATATGCAGTATTCTTTCCTTTGAGACACCAGCATCTGTATATGCCGGGAAAAAGCGATGATGGGTTTATGTAAGAGCATTCATACCTTAGTTCATGATATTCATAGAGAAAATAAACCCAGGAATCTGAATATGGCACCTTAGGACTTATGAAGAATATGGTGGCTGTACAGATATCATTCACAGCTTGGTGATGTGCCAATTTTGTACCTAGATATTGGGTGTATACAAAATGATACTGATCAATTCTTTAATGAAGGAAAGTTGAACAAAGTCCTTGCTGGGTATGTGGCATATTACAATGAGAATTAAAGGTACGAATGGTGCACAACTCTGGGGTCAAAAGTGTGTCACGAGTTTTATAATTGTAGCATTCAGAAGTCTCTCAGGAGGATATGATGATGCATGGTTAGCCTTGGTTATTATCTGACTAACAGTTTGTGTTTTCCGGACTTCTGTAAGAAATTGACAATGCAATCTAGGATGTGGCAAGTGACAACAGGTGGACAACTTCAAGAACTAATAGCAGGTATGCAACTTAACCCCTTATGGATGAATCCCTTTGGTGACCTATAAATTTAGTTACAAGTGCATGAAGGAAGGTAGTTTGTTTTGTTTTGTAGTTATGAGATCCACTGAACCGGGATGCTTCAGATCGTGTTCTTGGTGTTTATGGAAAGTCGAGTTTATGGAAAGCTCTCGACGAGGAGGGGTGCATGGGCTTGGTTCCATGATGATTGGACTTGCAGTGCTCTTGAATATTGAATGATTTCTTCACTGAAAATTAAATTAAATTGCAGCTGAGAATTTCAGAGGAATTGGAATGTGCCTTTGGTGTTGTTGGAAAGATCTTGATGAGCAGGATTTAATGGAATTTATTTGGTAAGGTTTGGATTCAGAATGTGGGAGATATTGATTTTAAAGTGATTTCTGCAGCTGAAAACTCAAATAAATTCCCAAAACCCAGGTTTTGGAAGGAAAAATCAGTTGAGAATGTGGTAACACTTGAAGCCTTACCATTCAATTCAAGCATGATTTCCTTGCATATTTGGCTGTTCAAAAAACCGATACATACATTGCAAAACACTCTTCACATGTTGAGTTTCCCTATTTTGTAATGGGTTCACACTTGGGCCAAGGGCACAGGCCACTCCAGTAGTTATGATAGGAAATGCTCCATGAGGTTCTCAGAAAATGAACTCACTTTTAACAATTTTGCTCTTGGAATTTCTCAGAAAAACTCAACATCTCAATTTTAAATTAATTTATTACTCATCTGACCACGGGGATACGGTAGTCTCACCCTTATGGTCAAACAAAATAGGAAAGCTTCCACGAGGTTCCAAGAAGTTGAACTTACAGCTCACAATAACACCTTGTCAACACTCCTCAAACTCATCAAGTCCAAAATGAAATCTCAAAATGTGGGACAAAAAGGAATGTTCACTAGGACCTAATAATAGGAATGTTCAAATTCTTTTTTTGGAAACTTGGCAAATTTTTCCAGAAAAAACAAGAATATTGCAACAGACTATTCCATTTTGTTTTCTAATTTTCACATTTCAGCAGAATTTCACACCCAAAGAAAACACTGTTATGTGGTACTCTTTCTGCTGTGAACTTGTAGTCATGTCAATACTTATACTGACCCATTAGAGTGCTCAAGTATCATAGGTGAACAATTAAGAATTGGGTGCACTTAAATCTCCCAATTCTTCAATACAATTCAGGGAAAAAAAAAGAAATGCCCCTCCAAAATTGTTCAGCCATAAATCTCAGTCTACACTTCACTGGTCAGCATAGATAGTAAAATATAAGGGATGCTCCCATGACAGCTGACTGTGCACTTGGATGTCACAAGCTCCAAGGATTTGCTGAATCCAATGAAAACAGAAAAAGGAGGCCTCCATATCCCAATATCAGTAAAAGGAAAAGGCTTTTACTCTTTTGCATCAAGTTGAGCAATTTCAAGGAAAATTTTATGCAGGGATTGTGGCTTTGAAAAGAAAGGGGAGTGATCACTGCCCTTCAAGGTGAAAACCTGCTCTGGTGGGTTTTGGTTAATCATGTTGCATTGAGCTGCAGGAGATAAGGCATGATCCTCAGTTGTCTCAACAAAGAAGCGCCTCACACACCCATAGTTTTCAGCTGTTAAGGTGATTTTCTCCATAGCTGGTGCAAATGGAATAGGCCTCATTGAAACCGTTGCTAGTGCTACATCCTGTCCCACCATCAAAAAGAATTCACCACCCACATGTTTCAAAATATCACAACAAATTTCATGTCCACTCTAAAAAAAAGAAATTCTTCACATATCGCCACTTCTGTTGCACAATCTGTAGATATCTACTGATTTGTAAAAAGGCCCTAAAATGGACTCTACAAATTTGGTGGCATATCACCACTTTTTGGGTCACAGAGAAATCATCAGAAGCAAGCATAATTTCAACAGATTATGGTTAAATCATTAGTGACTGCAAAATCATCAGAAGCAGGCACAAGGTATGGACATGTTGGTGTTCCATTATGGAATGCCGCGCTTGAAATTTTACCTTTGCTGGGCTAACATTGAAAAACAGATCTCTGACAAGGCTTTTGTCAAGTTCAACAGCTGTGGGTGGAGTTGAAGTTCCATTTCCATAGATGAACCTCTGTGCTTTTGGCATCAGATCATCTGCACTTTTCTCCTGCTAAAATGCCCCCATGCGCCCCCCAAAAAAAGCCTCACATTTTCAAAAATAGCTTAAGATCCTCCCTTGGTTACTTACAAAACCTCCCCTAATTCATTTCTCTCTTCACAAGCTAAAAGTACCGAATGGTGTTCAGAAAGAGTTTGTGTAAGTCATTGGTTTCAAAAGCTCATCAACTGGCATTGAGATTTCCAACACAGGAAGCAGGAAGCTTTTGAACATGACAACAATGACTTCATTACCTGCTTTGCAAAGACATCAAAAGCTCGCTGACCATTGCAAACCATTGAAGCTGTGACAAATACAGCCTTGGCAATCCGATGCGGAAAACACTCCATTGCAAACGATATGCAGGCACCTCCTATATTGTGACCCACCAAAATCACCTGCAGGTTGACCATTACTGTGTAATTAGTTTCTTTGTAGCAAAGTCCTTCACCAAACTGATCCTAAACCCTAAAACCCAATACTGAACAAATGCTCAATCACAGAAAAGACCCACAAGAACTTATTTCTCACAATTTTGCAGAATTTTATAACTTAAGATTGCAAGTGCTAAAGAGTTCAACAGCAATACACAAAATCCACTCATCCATTCATGCAAAAGACTGGACTACTTTGGAAATGCCAAAAAAAAAAACATAAGAAAGAAATACCTTCTCAGTGCCAGATAAATTTTCCAAAAGCTCCACAAGAGGTTTCACATATTGGGCAAGGCTTTTGATTTGATTGGGTTCAGTGGGTTCAATTCCTGAGCCAGCAAGATCGACAGCTGTCGCTACAAATCCTGACTCCTCCAGCAATGCAATTGATTTGTACCAGCACCATGCTCCGAGGCCACCTCCATGTACCAGAACAAAGTGCTTTGATTCCAAAGTTGTAGCTAAAAATGCTTCCTGCATAAAACACACAGAGAAATGACCCAATACTGATGATGCAACATTTGGAAGAGAAATTATTGGGCAACACCAAAAGATCAAGAGATTCTTCTTCGCAGGTTTAGACGGTCACAATATCCAGAGGATAATTGGGCAATATTCATCATGAGATACAGAGATTCTTCAGTTTAGACTACAGTTGCAATATCTAGAAAAGAATAATTGAGCAACATCATGAGATCAACAGATTCTTCAGTTTGAGATGATCTGGAAGAAGAGAATTGGGCAACATCATAAGATCAAGAGATGATTCTTTGTCAGTTGAGACTTGCAATCAAGGAAAACAATAATTGGGCAACATCATAAGATCAAGAGGTGATTCTTTGTCAGTTGAGACTTGCAATTGAGGAAAAGAATAATTGGGCAACATGCGATTATGCAAGAGATTTTTCTCTGGTTTTAAGATTCTTGCAATTCAGGAAGAGAATTGGCTGGCAACAGGAGATGCAGTTAGAGATTCTGCAGATGAGATCAGGAGATGCAAGAGATTCTTCAGTTGAGATCGACCAATGCAATCAAGAAGAGAATGGGCAGGTAACATGGGATGACACTGGCAAGAGATTCTTCAGTTTCAGACACTATTACAATCATGAAGAGAATTGGTAACAACATGTATGACTTCACTTAGAGATTCGTCAGTTGATCACACAGTAGTTGCACTATTGAAGAACAACACAGAATTTGCGCAACATGAGAGATCAAGAGATTCTTCTATTCACTGTTGCAATTGGGAAGATAATTAGCAGCAAGATGAGATTCTTGAGTCTTCCTGCAGACTTTGAGCTAAGACATTGGGATTCTTGGTTCTTCCTGGAGACTTTGAGCTAAGATATTGTGACTCTTGGATCTTCCTGGAGACTTTGAGCTTCCAGGCTAGAATCTGCTCATTTTGCATGCTTCAAGGTGATGGATAGAAGATGAGCATGAGGAGGAGGATGGTTGGAGAAGAAGAAGAGAAGTCTAGCCTTGTGGCAGTCCAAGAAGGCAAAGAGGATTCCGAGAGAGAGAGAGAGAAGAGGAGGAAGAGGGAAGAACCATACCCTAGTGCAATTGAGGAGCTGTTGAGGATCCAGAAGAAGATCGCTGGAATGTCGAGGACGAGTGCTAGAGCTGCGCGTGTACTCCACTTTGCTGCTGCTACTGGGCTTGCCTGAGTAACTGCGGCGTGGAGGGGCTGTGGTGGTCACTGCTGCTGGGAGGTGGTCGCGGTGCAGGGACGACGACAAGCTGTTACTGCTACTTTCAAACCTAAGAAGCTGTGCGCCCTTATGCTCATGATGATGTGGGTGCAATGCCGTGTGCGCCAGCGCTTGTTGCTCCATCATCAACTCATCTTCAAGCGATCCTCTCGTCCTCCGCATGCCGCCGTTCACGCACACCTTCTTCGTTGTTTTCTTCTTCTTTCCCGATCCCATGCATCCCAGATAATTCCCCATCTTTCCTCAGAAACCTTTACCCCCCCCCCCTCCCCCTCTCTCTCTGTGTCTGTCTCTGTGTGCACTTTTGCTTCTAGGTGCTACCAAGATGTGCGATGTAGCAAGCTACAGAAAGCCGGCGGCATCCCGAGAATGCAATGCACGACAACAGCAAAACAGCAAGGGTCCACGGCCGTCTCTTCCGACAACCCGACGACATGTGTAGCTGCAACTGCACAGGTCATAGTTTTTTCTCATCGGATTCTTCTTCTTCTACTTCTTCTTCTTCCTCTTCCTCCTCCTCCTCTCCTGATTCTCATCCCAAAGAAGCTCTCATGATTTCCATATCTTCCACAGCTCCTCCAAGGAAGAAGGAAAGCTGTTGTCAACTCTTCAAACACTTACCCTTTTCAAACGACAAAACGACGACGACGACGACGACCACCACCACCACCACCACCACCACCACCCAACTAACAGCCAACCCGAAACCAGCTTTCCTTCCTTCCTTCCTTCCTTCCGCAACACATCAACAAAACTCCACAGCAATAAAGCAATAACTGTAAGTATAAAGCAAGCTCCAAACCTGAGCTGCAAGAAGGGAGTGAGTGAACAAGCAAGCGCGGGGCGCGCGCGCGCAAAATCCCCCACCAAAACAAAACAAAACAAAACACAGTTGCAGGAAAGCAGCATTCATTCCTTTGGTCTCTGGTGTGGTCGTAGTTGGTAAAAACCAACTACGACGACGTCCGTGACCATCGTCGCTCGCTGTGAACAGATCCGTAACTCTTTTGGATTTTGGCATTCATTTCATCGCCACTATTAATATATAAATAGGCTATTTTTTTAATAGAGGCTATTCTGCAGATGAACGTCTGGAGTCCGTGAGTGAGAGTGTGTGTGTATTTTAAAATAATAATAATAATAATTATTATTATTATTATTATTGTTAAATAATAATTATTTTATTTATGTACTATGCTACATTTTTTATTTTAAATAATAAAATTTAAAATTAATTTATTAATTTATACAGGCTATTCTTCTTCCCACCAAATTTTGTCCAGATTTTTTTTTTAAAAACATTTCCGACCTGCCGCTGTCGCCTCCGACGACGAAAGACGACGAACGAGATTCATGCATGCACATGGCGAGATTCTGCTGATGATCGTCTGGAGTCTGGAGTACCGGGGTTTTTTTTTTTTTTTTTGGTGCCTTTTTTCATTTTTTGGTATAGAAATTTTTGCGAAACTTACCCAAAAGAAAAAACAAACAAATAGTTGAATTTACACTAGAGAAGCAAGAAAATTTCCCAAAAAAAAAAAAAATCCAATTTCTTTGTCAAAAAATGACGAAATTTCGCCAAAAAAGAAAAAAAACTCTGGTCCAATTCTAGAGTCTCCCAGTGGTGGAATTTTGTGATGAAGCCAACCAAAGTGGCGATCGTCCATAAAAAGATGCAGCAGTAACCGTGACGCTCGTCCATAGGAAGATTTAGCCAAATCTGGCTATTCAAACACCAGTAAAAAAAAGTACAAAATTTTAATGAATCCTTTTATATTTCTGGCTGCTTTTTACAGCAGTTTTCTGGTCCCCTCCGTCAAATCCTAGGGCGCGAAATTTAGGCGAATTTATTTAGTTTTTTTTTATTAGGATTTCCTTTTAACAAAAATAGGAGGAGTTTCAAATATGAGTGATTTTTGGCGAAATCTCGCCAGTCAAAACAACCAAACTCGTCTGGACGGACAGACACAAGACAAAGGAGAGGCAGTCGGTGGAGCTCTCGCTTCACAGTCTCAGTTTGGGCAAAAAGCTCTGAGAAGGAATTAGGGTTGTTGCTATTTTTGCTCTTCTCCGTTTGTTTTTGTGATGCTTTTTGTTCGGTTGTTTTGTCGCCACCTTTTTTTTTTTTCGGTTTTCTGTTTTTCTTGTATTTGTGAAAGTCGTGACTAGTACTGCAATGAATGATGGCAATATCAGCACAGTAGTTGCAAATCTCCTCGAGCAACATTCTCCTTCTTTGGGACCCACAAACAACCCTCACAAGCTGCTGCAGGCTGCTGGCCTACAGTTTCTCTGTAGCAGCAACGTCAAGCTGAATTGCCACAGTAAACAAATAACAGTTGAATGCAAAAATCTCAAGAGTTGAGAGAAAAGAAATCCCAATTACAAAAACTCACATGATCTGTCAAATGTTCCAAAGCTTGGAGACACAGTTGTATGCAGCTGGGAGAGAGAAGTTCCACCACCACCACCACCACCACTGCAGCAGACTTGTATGAATGAATTTTGAGGAATTCATTTTTGTGTGTTTTTCTTTTCTACATCAGTTCATTCAAAATCATCATCATCATCATTTTGCAACATTCATTTCTTCCCAGCAAGAAAAGGAATAGAAACAACTAATTGGAGAAAGAAAATCTGTTGTTGCTTTCAATGTGATACCTATTCTTTGTTGTGGAGATTTGCTTGTTTGATTGTTTGTTTCTTGTGGAGGTTTGTTGTGGGGGCAGATTTTCTCTTCTGCAATCTTCATAGATATGTATCTCTGCAACTGACTCTGGATGTGAGAAATTGGATCCTATGCCTTTTCTGTACTTTTAGATTGTATGCTTCTTCTTTTTTTGGGGTGTGTACAGTATTGTTTCTAGTTTTTCTTGGAACTAATTTCTCTTTCCCTTTCTTTCATAGATTGTTGTTGTTACTTTCCAACTTGCCTCATCCTACACTTCAGGTTTCATGATATGGGTCATGCAGATTTGCTATATTTCCTATTGAAGGAACAACACCTAGTGAACATAGCCACTAAGGCTTCCCAGTCCTTCCACATCATAGCTAGTGCACCTCCATCACTAGTCGATTTGTAGCAAATGACATCTCTTTTGTCTTAGGTCTTCTTTGTTATCATATAGAAGACATTTTGTCATTTTGTAGTCATGAATCCTCTTTGCGTGTAGGGTCTTTACCTGATTTTTTGTTGATTATTTGCTTTTGTTTTTTCTTTTTGGGTTGTGTATACTTGTGTTCTCATTTGCCTTGTACTTTTGATGGATGGGTTCCCATCCTTGATTTTTACTTACAAGGTTTTTCTTCCAAATATGCAAAGATAAACTCAACAGGACAAATAGGTTTTTTTTAGACCTAATTTTATTAGTTCTTGGGTCGAAAACTTGAAATACTTTTCAAATTTTCTCTATGTAATATTCTCAATCACTTACTCTAGCAGATTCTCCTCTAAAGTAAAAAATGACACTTTCATTCACGGAAGATCTTAATTTGATTAGGATGGACCAATGTCATGTGTTTATGTGGATTTTGATATATATGTAAACAAAGGCTTTAAAAAAATGGTGGTATTGTGCCTCGCTACAATGGAAGATTATGATTTTTTTTTTAAATTTCTAAAGTATTGCACCTCCCATTATCATTGATAATTATGGTTTTTTAAACAATAAAGCAAAACCATGGAAAAAGAATGTGCAATATGACAAGGGGCAAAACTCACCTTAAACATGTTGTTAATGAAGCTTGTAACAATGCTATGAGTTGTAAGATGATCATTGTTAGATGTGTTAGTTTAATTACTTAATTAAGTTTTAGTTAGTTAGGGATAAATTGACTTAGTTAAGTTAATTAGTTAATCTTGAACCAATTTAAGTGTGAATGGATTTGAGATATTTGTCATGGGATATGATTTCATGTTGTGTGATTTCAAATCACTTTTGATGATTTGAGATTCCAAAACATAGTTTTTGCTTTGAAGTTTTTTTTGTTATGCAAATGTTTTGATTTTTCATGTTTTGGGTTGAATTCCTACGTTGTTGCAAATGAATCAGTCTTCTGGTTAGTAAAGGGAACACAAAATGACCCCCCAAAAAAAGGATTAAAAGGAAACATTGTCAAAACGCATTGCAACATAAAGATATGACTCCAACATCATCAATTACACTTGTAAAAGCCTAAACAAAAGGAGCAACATGAAAAAAGTTCGTAAGACCATAATGAAAAGGACTTTGCAAAATATCATTCCCCCATAACTAATTTTTCTTCTCTCCTACCTATGTCACAACCTTAGCCTTAGGTTTGCGATTAAAGCAAAGGCTTGCGAATGTGCGAGCCAAAAGTGAAGCGGAGTCACATTTTCATACTCTCAGGAATGCAAGAAAGTGTGAGGGAATGAACCCCCACACTCCCAAGTGAACTCCCACATTGGAAGTTGGAATCCTAATGGACTTCCAAATTTTCAAAGGGCCATTGTAGGGTTCAAAACTCATTAGATTGAAAAGGTCCTTGTATCATTAGAAATCTCTTGGAACTTAGATGTTTAAAATGGGTTCGCATGATCCATTTGGATACTTAAAACATAAGTTATGGCCAAAAGAAAGGTCGGGAATCAGAGTGCCACTTTGACTTTCGACCACTAAAAGTCGATAATCACCCCAATTTATTTGCGTGAAGGGGTTGTGCCACATACCATTGAAAAGATCTTGATAAGGATTACAACTTTGCTTTACACCTCATCTCGATCAGAGGTTTTCAGAAGAAATTATAGGCCTCCAAAGTTGTGGAAATCCTAATTTCGGGTAATTCGGGACTCTAATTTGGGAGTCCTGGGACAAAATGACATTTGGGTGCTGGCCCCATGGTCAAGCACAGAGAATACTATAAGGGGGAAGGTGGTGGCTTCCCCCAAGTTTGAACCATGGTGAGTCTTGTGAGTTCGTGTTTGCCCGTGGCTCGTCTATGCACCAA
>Ga0209611_10008220_pt1 | contig 16416 bp, 12 predicted proteins | sample S1TSphgellanicum_3_FD_187693 | JGI IMG/M metagenome (GOLD analysis project Ga0209611, IMG submission 187693) | Host-associated microbial communities from peat moss isolated from Minnesota, USA - S1T2_Fc - Sphagnum magellanicum MG (SPAdes) (version 2) | ecosystem: Host-associated > Plants > Peat...
TCACTTTCTATTTAATTTAGCATCAAAGAGCTCTTGAAAAGATGTGGGATGGCCATTGTTGCTATTGAGAACACATGGTATGATGACCTCTTAATTATTTCCCCTAAAACTCCTTTTCCCTAGAACATTATTTCTTAGTATATCTTATTAGTTGCTCCCCTCACCAACAATTGAAATTCCTTAAACCGACATTCACTCAACAAAGAGAAGTTAAAACATGTGTTCAACTTCTACAAGTTCCTAATTTGGATTCGAAGCTTACACCATTTAATTTGTAATTTTGCAATTTCATACCATGCTCTGCTCATTGACACTTTTGTTTAGTTAATATCACACTTTCATAACTGCACAAAAAATGTGATACATGATGTGTTCCAATTGTGCTTACAAGATATGTAAAACCCCAGATGTAAACACCACCCTCTATCTAAGCCAATCTACAGCAACAGCTTCAGTGCCTGATTGAAATGGGGATTTTAATGACATTTTTCTGATTATGTTCCTTGAAACGGCCTAGCCAAATTCATGATTTGGTCCAACCATTGCTCTTAGTGGTGTAACACAAAGGTAGAATTTAAATATTTATGTAATTGTTTGAACAAAATTTTGAAGACATATATTATTGCATTTTTAGATACCCAATGTTGGGAGCTATTGAACTAAGTTGAATGTAGTGGTTACTAACCATTGCCATTCATGTGTGCTAATGGTGATGGTCTTATAGTTTGTGAATGGAAATCACAATGATATGAACATAGTCATTATTATTTTGTTTGTTTTGGCTGAAATTGACATAAGGATTAATTTCACAATGTCACTGTGGAATTTTTGTTTACAAGAAAACTCGTATCTTTACAAGAACATTTCCCTCTTTCTTTTGCACATCAATTCATGAAAAAAATCCATTGATTGGAACCTTTGTATTTTGTTTGAAATAATCTAGTATTGGTTACAATGAAAGCTAATCTACATTCACAAAATTCAATGGATTCTGTAAATGTAGTCATATAACTTTCCTAAATGAATTTCTATAAATAGACTAATTCTTTCATAGTCACGGAAACTCTGGACCCAAATAAGTGGGATATATTTGTAAAACAAATTGCTATTGCAGAATAGATTTGCAACACATGACCATACAGAATAAATACTTAAGTAATTCTCACCATTCACTATTCCTCATTACTAAATTCCTTCATACACTTCAAAGGTGAGAAGTGTTTGCATAGGAGAGAGAAGAGAATCATCTATGAATCAAAACTCTACTTTGGAGTTCTACTCCAAAGTAGAGCTTCATATTGCCAATCATTCTCAAGAATCAATGCAGTCATCATGTGCGGCCATGTGAACTTTTGAGATAATTGGTTATTGAGATAATCGATTACTGCGGGGAGATCATCAGAAGATAATCAACTTTTCCATCCCCTATAGCAATATAAGAGCCAGAATCAAAAGCTAAAATGTAATTCATTTGCACAAACAATCAAGAATGTTCCAGGATCGCAGCCACTGGCAATGTCAATTCTGTCATTCCTAGCCTGCATATTCTATATTGCTATTAGTTCTGCCGAGCAAGCAGTTGCCTTGGACAATTTCTGAGATCTCCTTTTGTAAGTTTGCACCTCTGCTGATGAGGTTTTGCATAAGACATTTCCATGAAGCTATTCTGAACTGCACAGTCTTCAAGGTCTGTCCAAGGTTATAATGTAAGTAAGTCCCATTTAAGGTGGTCTGCAAACATGCCTATGACCATCACTGTTGTTCAGACTTCTCTGCACATTTTGCTTTTGGTTTCGTTTTCATTTTGTGTTCATTAGGGTTGGTTTTCCTCTTATTGATGTTTGCTGATATGTAATGACAACATCTCCATTTTGTTGAGATGTTGCTGATGTGTAAGTACTGAGAACTTCTTCAGATTGCTGATATGTTGCTTGGGTGGGAATGCAATGCTGATTGCACTATGCAGCTGGTTTTTGATGTGCCTGCAAGGCAAGTGGGATAATATCTAGTGTTTTTCTTTTGACATGAATTGTCTTTACTGGCTTAGACTTTAGGAAGTTGGGATTTGGCCTTTAGCTGTTGGAAACATAATGAGATACCTGTAAGTAGAATGCACAGACCTGTTTTAATCTTATACAACCCATTGAGTCACACCTACTTGCGACACCCTCATGATTTTGAGCATTATCTTTGCACGGTGTTTTGTTTGTCTTAATGAAAGAAACATCTGCAACACTGAATTTCTATGCTACAGATCAAAGTGTTCAGCAGTATAGGACTCACACTGTTCTGAAAATTTTGGTTTGCTTAGGTATCATCTTCCTGCCACCAGTACACATGGTATAGCTTCATAAGCTTCCATAAACTGAACAGTTGTTAGTTTGGAAATGCCTTGAGGACCTTGAATGGTAAAGAAAATCTTATTTTGTGATGTAGATTGTTCAGATGGAGAGAGCTCATCAGCATTTGTCTCACAAATAGACTTGGTTTAATAGAGACAAAGGTAGCTGTGTGAGCCATTATGAAACCTAACATGAGGAGACTTCTTGTTGTCATCAAAAGGTGAGATACTGTAAATTGTATATCCAATCAAAAGGCAAGCAATTGTAAATGAAGGCTAAATTTGTTGTAAGTGGGATGGAAGCAGGAATTACTTGGAATTCATAATGATGCATGAAACCTTGGTTGTGGACAAGGCTCTTCTTCTATCAAACTCGTTATCTCCTTCCTTCTGAATTCCATTGCTGGGTATTGTAGTGGTATGCCCAAATTGATAGTGTCAGTGCAAAGTAGTCACAGATTTCATTGGGTCAGTGGGAACCACTATCCAGTTCCGGTGATTAGTTAATACTGGACTTTTGCATTGGAATTCTAATGAGGACTTGTGCAGTTGATTCTCACCTGATTCCATTCTGAATTTGCTCCTCACCAGTACTCACAGATGCCCCTTAGAGCCAAGGTTGAGTCTCTCAATCCGCAAAACAAACCTGGCCTCATAGGCAACATGCCTAGCTGATTAAAAAAATGGACATCAGACAGAGGAATGTCTGCTTTCCCATATTGTTGAGAGATCATATCAAGATGCTTTTCAAGAATTAAGTTGCGTCTTGCTAGGAGGGTTTGAAATTTGAGATGGTAATCTATATGCCTAATACTCCTTCTCAACTCTTTTGACATTTCAAACATTCCATGATCAAAGTATTTCCATCAGAATAACCAGTCAATTATCCACCGAAGGTATCATGGAAGAGTCACAGGGACTCCATGGTTCTTTGCAAGAGGAAATGTTACAGCTCTAATTTCACTATACAACATATGTGCTACTATCATGACAGGCTGAGTTTACATTTATTTTCTTAAATTTACACACAGTGTTGTGGAATCACTTGTCCAGCTCTTCAGCTAGATTACTTGCTACAATTTCCAAGCACTCGATGTCATCTCCATTGTCATTGTGCATATCAGCAGGTGGTTTCAGAAACAGCCCACCCAAATCCAGTCGCAGATCAATGTTCTTACTCTCATGTTCACCCCGTACAGTGGGTATAGTACTCCCTTCAACATGCACAAATGAGAAAAATTCACCTGTGGAATAATACCAGGCATGAATAGCCCTGAACCCAAAGGCCCTCACCTTGTTATTTGGGACTGTGGACTCAAACAAGGTTTTCTTAGTTGCCGACATGCTGAGATTTGCCCCCACAGGTGGTCCTCCAACAGGGACTACAGTGGTAATATCAGCTCCTACAGCACCAGAGTGTGAATCAACTGATTCCAGAATCACCTTCTTCGCTTTAAGGATCCCATAAATCACCCAGAGGTCTTGCATACTGCAAATTGCACGCAATTCCATTCAAGACGGTGTCACAGGTCCAATGCTCTATGCACAAATCACTCATGTAAAAGCACTGGTCTACTCCTACACATTACAACATAACTTTATCCCATTCTTCCACATGTGCAGCCTGATTATTGAGAAGGAAAGATTTTGTGGGCATTAGAATGCTATGACATCGTTCACTGGGTATGTTGATTAGGTAAAATCTTGTGTGTGGGCAGATCGAGTTGCGACCTCACCTCTATACCAAAAGATTACAGTGATGATAGTGTACATCGTCAGGATGCAGGTCTCCAACCCATCAAATGTGAAGAAACAACCACAATAATAACACCAAACACACAGTTTGATATCAGAAAGATCATTTGGTAGCTCTAAATTAGAACCTCTGGATGAGAGGATGCAATAAGATCATGCTGTTATCTCATGTAGAAGTCAGGGAGCTTGCCTCTCGCTCAAACAATTGAAAACGCCACGCCTTGGTTCGGACCAGTACTTGAGTTTCATCAGCTTAGGAACGTCAGGCTTCCATTGTTGCTCGCCTATAATCTCCGCAAGCGCTGCCCTGTACATACTGGCGATCTCCACACGTTGTGACTCGCATTCCAAGTGTTTGTCACCGTCAATGTCAAGATTTGCAGCATCACCAAAGATACGCAGGCTGGATTTCACTGAAGCCCTAGACTTGACTGTGTGCTTAATATCCAGCTGCATTCGGTCCGATTTGAATAACTCTTCGTCATCTTCCTCGCATTCTGCAGTCACCAAAACCGAACAATTAGCATCCATCGAAGGTCTCTCATTTACGGCTCCAGTTGACAACATGTTCTTAAACACTACATCAGTTCGTCCACCCACTTGTATAGTCCAGAAAATCGAATGGTCAAGCTAAAGCAAGGGGGGAAAAGATCGTCACAACAATGTACAACTTCGGTTTCTTCAGCGATAATTGTCGATAACCCAAGTTGACTAAAGAAGAGCCGGTGAGTTTTGCAATATCCCCGAACGAGATCACTGCATGGATCCTTAACCGTATTTGATTCGAAACGCTTGAGCCCCTCACGAAGACGATCGGCAGTCTCCTGGGATTCTTGGGAGCCCAGGTTGAACATGGAGCCAATCTTGTAAAGGATGGGACTCGAGCCCTTCCTGCTCGTCTTCACCAAAACATCCAAGAGCTGAACCCTACTCTCAGACTTCAAAGGGTCCACGGCGAAAGCAGCGCGTTTTTCGTAGAGGTACTTTTGCCATGAATCGGCCATTTCGTGAGGGAGCACCTTGCCTCTATGAGCTGAGCTGACCATTATTTCATTTGAATATGTTGAGATTATTTCAAGACATCATATATATATATATATATATATAGAGAGAGAGATTAAATTAGTTTTCAATAAAAAAATTTCCCTTCAATACCTAATTCAGGGATTTAATCCCCACTTGCTTAGTTGATTTACTGTTTATTCACTCTAATTGCTTCCAAATTTTCAGTGAATTAAAAATAGGGATGATTAATTAAATTTCCCTTTGGATGATAATTGGACAAATTTTGTATGATTTGAATTTTATATATATTTGAAAATTTTTAAAAATGTAAATGTAAACCCTTATTTTCGTTTTGTCATTTCATTGTCACTGGTAGTGGATAGTAACGTGGAGCCCAAGTTAGATAATTATAGAGTTTTTAATAAAATTAAATTTTAAATGAATTTTTTTCCCTCTTTTTTGGTTTTATATCATACCAATGTTATGTGTTTAAAGGTAACTTATCTAGATGATAACCAGGTCATTCAGGTAAGTTATTAAATTTTGAAATTTTAATACTAATTGGCTAGGTTAATAATTAGATCAAAACTCAATAACTAGCCAACAATATTTTTTGTCAATGTTGGGCAATTAATTATTTTTATGAATGAAACTTTACATAACTTAACAAATAGCAAATTCCCATTTGAAAAGAGAAGGAGGTACAAAAAGAGAGGCCAAACCTCCTAACTGAAAAAAGATTACAAAAGACAACTTTGGATTTTTGTTTATCTTACATTATTATAATTATAGTGGATTGTTGTATGCCAATTGATAAAATGACATATTATTAAATTAAGAAAAACATTCTAAAATAATTTGGATATTATGTTAATGTCCTTTTGAGTCCTATAAACTAAAGGAATCAAGTGTCTAAAGTAAATTTTTTAAAAATTTAATACTAGGGTTTAAGGTTTATAGTTCAATTTGCAAGTCAAAGGTGCAGGCTCTTATGAATTCTAAGGTTAAATTTTCACTTAAAGGTTTAACGCTTCAAATTGAATTAAATAAAATTTCTTTTATGATATTTTTCCAGTAAAAATGATTTATAGTATTTTTCCCAAAAAAATGATTTACCATATTTTACCAGACATTAGAAATGTTTTTGCAAATTTACCATCAAAATGGATTTATAATATTTTTCCATTAAAAATGATTCCTATCATGAACCCAAAAGGAAAGGATACAATATGGATGAAAGGGTGACATAGGTAGGATGAAATTGCTTGATTTTATCCAAATGAAAAGTATAGTGTAGGTTGGATGAACTAGTTAGGGTCAAGGAGGAAAATTAAGGCTTCACAACCCTACAAATCTCTCTCTCATTTTCTCTTCCTTTGTTTCCTCTCCTCCCACTCAAATTTTGTTTTCCCACCTTCCTTGCACAACCTCATTTCTCACATCCTTTTTGCCTTCTCCTTTCTCTCATTTCTCACTATTCTTGTTGTGGGTACGTGAAAGCCAATTCATCGCTCTTTATCTAAACTCTGTGTGTGTGTGTGCATGTGTCCTTGTGTCTTTGTGTGTTTCTTCATCTCAAAAGTATGCAAAGGCCAAAGTTCCTAAGTGAAGGTGAACAACACAAAACCATAACACAATTATGACCTACATCTTGAGGTACAAACTTCTTATTTCTCTCAATTCTATCATTTTCTTTCTTTGCCTATTTTTTATCTCTGTCTTCACCTATCTTGTTAGGCTTCATAGATCTTCATGATCTTTTTGTTCTTGATTTTCCAAACTTTGTGCATTTAATGTATCTTAACCGAGACCCAAAAAATCTTGTGAGTTGAATTACACATCTAAAGGCTATGTCTCTTATAATTTCTTTGATCTAGATGCGATAAAAACCTCAAACATTTTTATTAATAACCTAAGTATGCAAGTATTAAAGTTTGTTCCAATATCTTAATTATTCCAAAGCTAATGGTTATCAATAGTGAGTTTTACAGATTTTTGAACATTGAGCTTTTTATCTTTCAGATGTTGAGTCTTATTATCATTCTGCACGCAAAAGGTTAGTACCCTTTAAAAACTCTTCTAAAGAGAACTAGAATGTTGCTTATCAAAAAAATCCAATTCTTGTTTAGGTTTCCACTTTTGGCATTCTTGTAAGCCCATTTGTTCATAGTCTTTCCTTGTTTGTCCTTTCTTTACTTTTTCCTTTCCCTTTTGTCATTCTTTGTTCTTTCGAATGTCATTGATGTTGTGGTTTGTTGCTAGCCATAAGTATGATTGTGTCTTCCTATTGCTTCCAAAATTGCAACAAAAATTACCTTTGTCATTAAATTATTTCACACATAATTTACAAGAAGCCTTTACCAACTATAGGGAGCTCATGAAATCAATGGGCAATTTGTGGTAATTCAATCAATATCACTATTGTTCATGGTGCATGAATAGCTACAAGATGGGGAATTTTGTAGGTGGGTCCAAATTCTTTTAGTAGTATCAATGAGCGTGCAGCCACCGAGAAAAGTGCAACCAAATAAAATGGAGATTGACATGGTTGCACTAGGGGTTGCAGATGTGAGGAGGAGAGCAACCATGTTGGATAAAGCAACACTACTAAAAAGAGGTATTCACATTTTGGATCTTGATAGATTCATGTGGATATAGACAAAATAGAAATATGACAAGCATGTTGAGAGGTTAGAAAATTGGAAAGACATTAATGAAGAGGAAGATGGGTTAATAGAACAAGATTTAACATTTTGTTTTTTAGGAAGTGGGAAGCACCGATTTTAATGCTAGAATTTCTGAACACTTTTGTAATCAAAAACATATATATTTATTTTGGCTACAAAGACAAAGTGTATGTGATTAACAAGTAATTAATTGTAGATGTCTTCAAAATCTATGCAAAGGGGTATGTAGGAGACCCAAAAGGGCAAGTCAATAAGATTGTAGCATTACAAGCTTTTACATAGTTGTAAAATTGAACCCACGAATTCTACTAGAGATCAATGGAATGTGAAGAGATTGGGTTTGCCATACTCAGTGAGATACCTTGTAATTAAATCTATGATCTATTAAAGAAAGAAGGTGACTTACTTTAATAATAAGAATGCCATCATGTTAGTGAGAGAAAAGAAAGGGAAGAAGGTAGATTGGGAGTAAATTATGTTCAATAGTCTGTGTAGCGAACTGGATCGGTGTTACAAATATGTCAAGGAGAATAAGGGGGACAAGAAGGACACATGTTAATTAACCTTGATTTTGGCAAAGGTTTTTAAATATATGTTGTTTCCACAAAAATGATAGTCTATAGAAACCATAGACCAAGGTCAAGAGAACTAAAGAGGAGATGCAAGTAGCATTGGAGAACATAAGAAAAGTTGTAGCAAAATTTCCAAGGAGTGTTCTAAAGAGGAAAGGTAGGGTTGAGGAAGGTGGAACCTTAGGATTGGGGGCCAAAAAAGAGTAGGAGAGCACAGAAGCAAGGGGCCACAAGATTATGAAAGGGAGAGTGGCACCATTTGTAATGCCAACATTAGTACATGCAAGGAGGCAGAGTGCTGATGCATCATAGATGTTATCTTCACAAGACAAACGAATGAGAGAACAAAGGCAAATGATAAAAAAGGAGAATGATACCAAGTCTCCAAAGCTTGAGGAGGAACCATAAATGGAGGGAGACATATATGAAAACTAGATGGATAGCAATGGAAGTCCACATAATTTGTAGTAGTAAACACAACAACAACAACAACACTAATAACAGACGCAAGGACGTCTATAGGCCAATGAGTTATAAAAGGAGATGACGGGAATAGAACCTCCTTTAGCAATATTCAAACCACTAGAAATACAAGTACCAACTAGTAGACCAAGATCTGCAAAAGGACAACCATTTGAGTTTGGGCTAGGGAATAGAATAATATAAGAGTTGGGATCTTCTAAGGAGGGATCCAAAAATCCCACAACACAAACAAGTACACCAAGATTTGTGGAAGAGGTGGCTATAGAGGTAATGAAAGCCAATAAAATAGTTGAATTGTTTCAAACCATGGCTATTATGAGTTTGAACATGGAGAACTTGGATCTAGATATGAGCAATTTAAAAAATAGAGTAACCATAGAGGCGAAAGAAAAGACAACATTGTAGGAAGAATTGGAGAAAGAGAATGACTTCCAAAAGAAATATAAGCACAATGTAGAAATTTGGAGCAAAGGACAGAGAACGAACACAAGATCAAAATGCTAATATTGAAAATGAAAGAAGCTAGAGAATGAAGAGCTTAAGGAGAAAACATGGTTGATGAAATCCAAGATTAAAAAATTGAAACAGTTGGGGAAGACAACTGAAGTCTGGGAAACTATAGAAAGAAAATGGACAAGACAATATTTATTTATAAAAAATAGAAGGAGGCCTTGAATTATTAGGTACAAGCATTAACTAAAGAAAAGAAGGAAAATGAAAATGTATCAATACATTTGGAGTTGATAAATTTAAAAAGTGCTTCTATGCTCAATTATGAAAAAATTAGAAGAAGAACAATAGAGGCGGAAATCAAAAAAAAACTAGTGGAAAAAAATAAGGAACATCAAAGGAATCTATAACAATTGCAAGCACAAATGGAGACTATGAATGAAAGGAATAAAAGTTTGGATCTAATCTATGTGAAAAAAAAAGATTGGAAGATTATGATTAAATGCTCCAGTATTATATCCTCATGAAAACTAAAAACAAAATGAAGGATTTTGATGTAGAGTCTAAGGAGTGGTGGGAAGTCACAAACAAATACTTCTGTAAGGAGTTGGAAAAAAATTTGAACCAGCTTAACTTTCTTGTTACTATGGAGGTGTTAAATGCATATGTCAACATAGATGCACTTGAAGATCAAGGGCATTGTTAAGACCACTCTACGAATTTTTAGATTTTTCACTTAAATATTAAATAGGAGTAGAGAGTGAACACTTCACTTCTGCAACTTTTAGTGACGAATAGTCATAACAAATTAAGGAAACAAACTAGAGTTGCAAGTAGACATACAAGTTTCTATCATAGTACAATTCTAAAAGTACATCAAGTACAACTTCAAAAACAAAGTACAAGGGAAAACATTAGAAAAGATGACTTTAAAAATATTGAAAAAAAACTCTATGTACTTTTCCAAAAAAAAGAATCAAAATCATACCACAAATGACCTCTTGAGTTCCCCCATAAAATCCATTTGAGGTGGTAAAGCAAATACCTTAAACATATTTTGACCATAGTTTGGGTCCTTATTATCCACCAAAAAACAAACTTGAAATTTTTTGAACTATGAATAAGATTTACGTCATTGTTCTTTCAAGTCTTTTGTAATGCTTGCATAGAACTACATGTTATATTCGTGTAACAACCTAACTTGTCAATTGCTTTTGCAAATATTTCTTTTCACCAAGGTTTCGAAACTTGCCTTTCTTTGCACACTTGGGTTTTATGAAGAGTCCATCTCTCACTTTAGTGTTTCCTCCATATGTTCAAGCCCAAGCTTCCACTATGGCTTTGTTATCTTCACCTCCACCATCCCATGGGAAGACCTTTCATTATTCCAACAAACTCCTTTTCTCCATTTATGTCGAGGCTTTTAAATTGGAACCATGAGTTCAACTTGATTATAGGCTTGTTTGGGTATTTGGCATTGACTACAGTTTATTAGAATGCCTTGGATTATCATTTTTATCACGTGTGAATCAACTTGTTTTCTTGCTTCATTAATTGTGTCTTTTTATCCCACCTTTTGGATTACACCACATTCTTCCACTTGAAAATTGGACATGGATCTCATAAGAAAAATCAAATTAAAAACCAATTTATTAACAATGTATAGCAGCGAGTCTTAGCAATATGATTTAATTCAATGTAACTAGACATGTTGAAAATCATTCATTATACTATTGCCAAAAAAATGCATTCAAATTCAAATGTTAAAATCACTTGGACTTTCAACCATTGGAATTCAAAATTGTAGAGTTTTCCGTTTCATTGAGACAAATATGGAAGTAGCTCTCCAAAGAAATTGACTAAAAATAATAAGTGAAAATAAACATCATGACTTATGAGGATTCCAATGCTGGAAAAACTAATTGAAAACATGTAGCATTTAGGGTGTGTTATCCCACAAATAAATTAAGTTGTTTCCCATTTGTGATTTCATGAGTTTTTTCATGTGTCGAAAAATTCTTCATTCACAACTAACACTTGCTTTTTTTTTTTTTGCCTTTCCAATTTGTTGCAACATAACCGACTTAATGGGCTTCTTTAGAAGATTTGTAAATTCTGCCATTTTAGGGGAATTTAATTTTGATCTTTTTTAATAAATAATTAAAATGCTCCTATTGAGAATATCTGCATAGGAAACCTTTTATGCCTAAGAAATTGCCCCCTATTTTGCTCTTGCATGGCTCAGCCTACCAAAACCCTAATTAAACCTTGTGTTCATGATGAAATCTTCATTTTCTTTATGTTGTTAATTTAATGATATATCAATTCATTATATAAGAGAATAACCCCAATCCATTCATGAGAACAAATTCTCACATGCGTTCCCATGAATGGATTGGGGTCCTCATGTGGGAACATCTATTCCCATATGAGAATGTGTGTTCCCATGTGGGAAACTTATTTTCAATGCATTCTCAAATGTCACATTGCTGCCATGTGAATGCGACATAAGTGCCAATCATCACCACATTAGAGTGGGTGTCAGACATGTGGGGCCATGTCAATAGATGTGCCCCAAAAGTTGAAATTTTTTTAGAATGCATAGCAAATTTCCACTCCAAAATTTGCCCTTGCACCCCAAATCCCCATGCCTGCACTTCAAATTTCTGCATCCCCAATAGCAGCCCCCTCACCAAATATATGGACTTTATTTTGAAACACTGAGTTGAGGGTATGACCAAAACAAATCCACAAAAAATTTAATTTGACAAAGTAATTTGCAACCTATGTGGTAGTCATGCAAGTCTCTAACACTTGAGAGAGCTGCTCATGCTGCCAATCCCTTTATCCACAAACAAACTTATTTTGCTTCTTGTGAAATCAAAAAAGGGTTGTAGACATAAGGGTGCACAACAAGCTAATATGTTTCACATTCTACTCACATGTGGAGTTTTGTTGAGGAAATGCAAAGAAACGCTTTTTAAGCCAGGTCTTAAAACAAGTGCAAATTTTCAACTAGGGTATGACCACGTAGCCCCATCCTCATTTTTCCCTATACCTCAAGGTATCACAAATTTTTTAAAAAAAAATCCAGCTTAGGTTTTATCGCTTGCAACTTCAAGTTTTATACTACATGTAAGGACTTCGACAAATTTTTATATTATAGTTGGAAGGCACATTACAAGACAAAATAAATTCCTCCACAAAGCCTAAGCATTTTGAAAAGCCTAATTGCCATTCACAGTGGTGTTTCAAAAATTTTCATTTTTGATAAAACATTGAGCAAATTTGTGTAGTGTAGTTGGAAGGCTTGAGAAGAAAAAGACGCCATTGTCTTCTTCTTTCACATTTTTGTTTCCTACCTACCTCCCCCCCTACTACCTCCTTCCTACCTACCTCCCCCCCTCCTACTTCCCTCCTACCTACCTCCCCCTCTTGTCTTTTTTTGTGCTATTGTTGTAGCGAAAAAGGTAACGGGAGCAAGCTCCCGTTGCCTTTTTCTCTGTGTTTGAGAAGAAGGAGAAGGCAACGACAACTTCCTGCCATCACCTTCTTCTCTATTGGTGGTGTTGCAACAAAGAAGAAAATGACGGCAATGCGTCATTGTCTTCTTTTGCGGAGGTACTGTTGCAGAGAAGATGAAGAAGGCGATGATAACTTGCAAGTCTTACAAAGAAGAAGGCAACGATAATTCGCCAACTGTCGTTGCCTTCTTTTAGGGAGGGTGTTGCAGAGAAGAAGAAGGTGATGATAACTCGCCAGTTGTCATCACCTTCTTCTTGGGGGGTGTTGCAAAGAAGAAAAAGGCAACGATAGTAGTTATTGCCATCACCTTCTTTTGCGTGGTGTTGTAAAGAAAAATAAGGTGATGACAATAACTATTATCATTGCCTCTTTCTGTGGTGGTGTTAAAAATAAGAAGAAGGCGACAACAACAGTTGCTACCATCACTTTCTTCTTTACCTTCTTATGTGGTGGTGTTGTAGCAACGAAGGTTGTGTCACCTTCTTTTTTGTGGTTGAGAAGAAGAAGAAAACGTTGATAATTTTTATCACCTTCTTCAATGGCTTTGTTGCAAAAAAAGGCAACAACAATTGTTGTAGTTTTTTTTGGTGGTTTTGTTGTGAAGAGGTGACAGTAGTAATGTCGTTACCTTCTTTTATGGTGGTGGTGTTACTATGAAGAAAGTGATGGCAACTTGTTGCCATCGCCTTCTTCCTTTTTTCATTTTCTTCTTCTTTGATGCTTTTGGTCTAATTCATTAAAATTGAGAATTAATAATGAAATGGTGGTTTTTTTTAATGTTGAAAGTTGTAATGGCTAAAAGAAGGAGACTAAAGAAAGCTAGTGATTTGGAAGTTCAAAAACAAAATGTTGTTTCATCATAACAGACAATTGGGAAGCAAAATGTTGATCTATTACAACCAAGATTTCGGGAACAAAATGTTGTTCCATCAAAATTGAGACCTAGGGAGCAAAATGTTGCTTCATCAGGATTGAAACCTAAGGAGTAAAATGTTGCTTCATTAGAATTGAAAATTGATGAATCAAGTAATTTATGTGGCTTAAAATTAACAATGGTGGCAATTTATAATTTAAATGATGAGATCATTCCTAATATAGATTAGGAATTTTGATCGAGAAATTATGGGTTACATTGTTTTAGAATTTACATACATTAGATTAAATGTAAATAAAAAAATTATACAACTTTTTAAAGTTTAATTATATCTGCAACTTCCATCATTTGATGGAAGTTACGAGATTTTTTTTGTCAAAATGTTTTTTATTACAATACCTGAAAATAGTTAAAGTTTACAAGAGTTACATCTAATTGTGTGATTTTATGTTTTGCAATACATGCATTTTGTTTTTTGAACCTTCAATGTGTAAGGTTTTAGGGTTAAATTTTTTTTTTACAAAGTAATGATTTTTTAAAAATATTTTTTTGGTTTAGGTTTGGAACTTGAAATCGACAATTGCTTATTGAGCTAAACACGGGAGTGTAGATAATGATATGGTTTAAGGTTTCCACTTTATATGATTAGTTCGATTTTTTCAACCCTTTTATTTTTTGGACTACCCAATTTTTAAAATTTAGTCCTTTGATATATTATAAATAACTTTTTTTTAATTGGGTTCTTTAGTAATTTTTGATCCACCCATTTTTGTACATATTTTATCAATATAATATTTTCTTCTAGTCACATTTGTTTAATGGGTATATGGTTAATCATATATGTTTTCTTTTTCATAATCTTCTTAGTACTTGAAATGTAAGAATCAAAACTTAAATAGGCCCATATGAATAGGTAATGTTAATTTGTTTAAGGTTTACAAATATCAAAATGAACATGTGCAATACCTACATCCTTTTTATTATAATTTCCATAAGGCCATTTCAAATATGCAATACCCGTATATAGGTTTTGCAATAGTTGTTAGTTTTTACATCCATTGCAATACCCACATATAGGTCTCGTAATAGTTGTTAGTTTTCTACAACCATTGTAAAACCCGCATATAAGTCTCGTAAATAGTTGCTGGTTTTTTACATCCATTACAATACCCACATATAGGTCCATAAATAATTGTTGATTTTTAACATCTTTTGCGATACTTACATATAAGTTTCCATTGTAATATTTATGAGACTCATATGGCATAATAATCTAGTCTAAGTATCAACAAATAATGTCATAATTAAAGAATTATTAGAAAAATATTTCAGATAATGTAAATGATTAATTATCATATTTAAAAAATCATTTATTTTTAAATATTAATTAATTGATTATTTGGTTGAACTTTAATTATTCAGATATTTAAATTTTAGATCTAAAAATCAAATCAATAATTTGATATTTAATTTATTATTTTAATTATATTTTTTTTATGTTGATAAATCATTCAAATCATTATTTTAGATAATTATTCATGATAATTAATTGTCATAAAATTAATTTAAGTATATAAAAAAACATATTTTGGGTACCCAAACCACTTATTTTGAAGTGACCTTACATGTGGGTATTGCAGTTAGGGTTGATTATTCATTTAAAGTTGTCTAAATCAACTATGGATTATTTCAAAATGCACTTACATGTAAGTATTGCATATAAGCTTTGGTTTTCATTGAAAGGTCACCCAAACTAGATATTGGTTATTTTAAAATGACCCTACATGTGGGTATTGCATTTAAGGTTGGGTCTACATCTTAGGTTACCTAAATCACCTATGGGTTATATTGAAAGGAATTTGAATATGAGTATTGCATTTAGGGTTAAGTATTCATATAATTTTGGAATACCCACACATGTACTTATTTTCACCAACTAAAAATTTGGCCTTAATTTTTTGAATAATTAAATAAAATTTATAATAAAACACAAAAAAGGTATATCTCTTACCATTTGGTAATATTTCCAAATTAAGTTTTTTCATTTTCTTTAAAAAAATATAAATTGACATTGCATTGTTTTACATATGTTTAAGCCTTAAAAATTATGCTCAAAATGCACTTTAGATTTATTTTAATTATTATAGACTTGTAAAAAAAATTGTTAATTAATTTATATGTCCTAAACTTTAAACCTAAACCATAATTCTAACATTAAGTAATAAATTTTCCATTAAACCCTAACCCCCTGTATCATCAATGTGACCAATTTTGCATATGTTCATTTATATATATGTTAAATCACACTATAAGGTGAATAAATAATTTTGAAAACATGAATTTCATGATGTATTGGCGAGGAATCAAATATTTAAAAAATATTTTTATGTTTCATGGTTAATGAATTATCACAATATTATATGGGTATTGCATTTAATCAAAAGTGGGTTAGGAAATATTGAACTTTAACAACTATAGAACATATGAAAACAAAGTACATTCATAATTATGTTATAGATTTAAACAAGTGATAAAATCAAAAACTAATACAATGAGCAAAATCTAGAATATAAACCTTAAGCCTTGATATATATGAACCAAATTTTTAAACATTAAATCATAAGGCATAACCCTAAAAATTTGAATGATATTTTGCCATAAGCCTTATTACAACCCTAACTATACAAACTTTAACAAAAAAAAATCCTAGTGATATATGCCCTA
>Ga0209611_10008221_pt1 | contig 16415 bp, 9 predicted proteins | sample S1TSphgellanicum_3_FD_187693 | JGI IMG/M metagenome (GOLD analysis project Ga0209611, IMG submission 187693) | Host-associated microbial communities from peat moss isolated from Minnesota, USA - S1T2_Fc - Sphagnum magellanicum MG (SPAdes) (version 2) | ecosystem: Host-associated > Plants > Peat...
AACATTCTTTACCCGCGAATGTTTACCAAATTACACTGGTTGATCTATAAATTTTTTAAAAATTCTTTAAAATTCTTGCTTCTTTGGGCTTCCATAACATTCTCGCACCAAGAATGTCATAACTATGCTTAGGGTTTCCAACCACTTGTTCAAAACAAGTGGGTTCAACCTCTTGTATAACTCTCACCATGTATGCATAATGATGAGTTACAAAGCCATCATATGTAAGTCTTTGTACAAGGTATTTGACTCGTGTGGATCTTCGTACTCCATTGTTGTTATCAGGTGTCTTCAAAGCTTTCTTGGCCATCCGAGCTCCAAGAGTAGTAATTGAAGTGATTCCTGATTCTTCACCTTCATTTTTCTCTGAATCATTTGACTCACCATCTACATGAGAATTTATAGATGATGTTTGAGAATTACCATGTATAATGTTTGAAGATCTTAATCTTCCTTTCCATGGAGTGCTACTGGACCCACTAATTGATGACTCTTGTGGTCCACTAATTAATTGTGATTCTTGTTTCACACTTGATGAAATATCACCATTTCTAGCTTCTCCATCTTCTATTACCTTTAGTGGTGAGTACCAACTAACCATCTCATCAAACACAACATCTCTACTCACTTGCAACTTCTGAATGGAAGGATTGAAACATCTATATCCCTTTTGTTTTAAGGAATATCAAATGAAAATACACTTCTTAGCTTTTGCGTCTAGTTTTGATCTCTTCTCATTAGGAACATGCACGTATGCAATGCAACCAAACACTCTCAGGTGTGAAACATCGGTTTTTTTGCATGTGAATTTTTCTTCAAGTGTCATGCCATGAACTGCCGCTGTGGGTGTTCGACTCATGATGTAAACTGCAGTAGTTACCGCTTCAGCCCAAAAGTAATTTGGCAAATTCTTCTCATTCAGCATGGCACGTGTTTTTTCTACAATGTGCTTATTTTTCCTTTCAGCAACTCCATTCTGTTGTGGGGAATAATTACATGAGTATTTCCTTTGAATCCCATGTTCCTTCAAGTACTCACTGAATTCATTTGAAAAATATTCTACCCCTCCATCAGACCTTAGGCATTTGATGCTCACACCCTTCTCCTTCTTCACCATTGCTTTGAAATTCAAAAAATGTTGAAACACTTCACCTTTGTGTTTCATGAAGTAGACCCACACCTTCCTTGTGTGGTCATTAATGGAACTCACGTAGTACTTGCATCCTCCAATGGATTTTGTCTTCGTGGTCCACACATCTTAGTGGATCATTTCCAAAGGTTTGGAACTTACATGAGTTGTTTGAGTTGGGAATGGATGCTTAGCTTGCTTCCCCAATTGGCATGCTTCACAAACCTCTTACATCACCTCTTCTGCTCCAAATTTGGGAAGACCCCCAACAAGATTTTGTTTCTCCATGAGCTTAAGACGTTGGAGATTAACATGGCCAACTCGTTTGTGCCAAATTCCAATGTCTCCAACTCTTTTTCCATGTGTGAATAACATGGGATTCACCTCAAGCATGTTCACATCTAAGGTGAACATTCGTCCATTCCTTTCCCCTTTTGCAATCAATTTGCCTTGGTTCTTCGTGTCTTCCACAAAACATCCATTTGGGTTGAATGTCACCTGTAAACCTTGTTCCACCATCTGGCCTACGGAGACCAAATTTTTTGTTATGGTTGGAACATGAAGTACATCTTTTAGGTACTTTGTTTGCCCATCTTGCATGGACAATGGCACCTTGCCAATTTGTGTGATGGGATGTGTAGTGTCATCACCAGTTTCCACAAACCATGGTGTTTTCAAATCCTTTGCGTCTCTAAACCATTCTCCATAACTAATCATGTGGTTTGAAGCTCCAGAATCCACATACCAGACATTGTTGTCTAATACACCTCCTATCATTGAATTTGTCATGTGCTACATCACAAACAACTGCTCATCACCTTGATTGCAAATTGATGCATAATTCCCTTGTTGCAACTTTCCATTTCGTGCATCATGCTTCCTTTGATAACAGTTCTTTGCCTTGTGCCCAGGTTTCCCGTAGTAATAACAATTTGAATCGCTATTTGGTTGTTGACCTTGATGATTTTCACCACGACTTCCTCTTCCTCCAAAGTTTCCTCGTCCACCTCTATGAGCTTGACCTTCATGTTGATGATGTTCACCATGCGAGCTTTCGTGTCGACCTCGAAATGAGGTTTTACCACCTCTACCTCTACCTCTATTGGTATTTGAGTAAAAAGCACTTTCTTGTGATCCTCCATTGGATGAAGTACCAACAATTCTCATCTCTTCATTTATAAGTAGTGTTATTAAGTCTTGGAAGTTGAGAAATGTTTCTCGAACTACAATTGAAGTACGGAACTGGCTATAGTCTTTTCCAAGTCCATTTAAGGTCACGGCCACTAAATCTTCATCATCTACAAGGGATCCTATAAATGCAAGAGCATCTGTAAGGTTTTTCACCTTAGTAGAATAATCATTAATGTTCATCTTGTTTTTCTGTAAATTATGCAACTCCTGCTTAAGCTGCATTTTGCGGGCTTGTGTATTAGTGCTATACATCTTCACCAATGTATCCCAAGCTTGCTTGGGTGATTTTGCATCTTGAATATGCACAATCATGGAATCAGACACACTCACAGAAAGCCAATACAAGACTTTCTTTCCTTTTTCATGCCAAGTTTTATTAGCTTGAATTTGTTGTTGTGTGGGGTTTTCTGGGAGAGGAGGTTCTTTCTCATCACCAGTTATGAATTCCCGATAGCCTTTCCCCATCAAGAAATTCATAATCCTAAATTTCCACACTTGGAAATTGTTCTTGTCTAGTTTCTGAATTGCAATTTGAGAAAAACCGTCCGCCATCTCTCAAGGCACCACTCAATGTCTTCTTGGGGTTTCACAATGATTTTAATTCCTTCCTTGGGTTTCTAGGATTAGGGTTAGGGACAAGATGGACCTTGCATATGTATGTATGTCTTGAATATTATACGAAATTCTATACTATACATAAGTTTTACGTATAGGTACGTATCTCGTATAATATTTCGTATGGTATTAAGTACATGATTACATACCACAATTTTGTACGAAGGTCTTGATAATGTATTTACGCTTCTCAATCTTCAAACTCCTTCCTTCAAGTTCTCCCAAGTTGTATTTGCTCCACTTCAAAACTTTGCTTTGATGTCTTCTCAAAACAAACTTCTATCATATCAACTTTGCAAAGCTACTCCACACACATATGACCTTGGATCGATTTGAAATTGTAGTGAAACATGAAAAACTATGTCTTTTACCTTCTTTCAAAATTTCAGCTCATTTAACTTCATACAATGAGAGATCTTGCTACTTCCTTGAAGTCACTTCAAATTGGGACCTAAGCACAAAATGGCTTACAACTCGCTCTCAAAAACTCTAAAATCCTTGATATTTTGGGAGACACATTAGATATATGTCTTCTATATTTTCTCAAAATTTCAACTTTATTGATGTTGACCACAAAGAGATATCACTTTCAAAAGAAACTAGCTTCAAAACTGAGACTAAAACTTTAGATGCTTGGATCTCTTTCAATACAGATCCAAATGACATGAAATTTTTCTCACGTATATATTCCCTTATAAGATCCCAAAGCTGTAAATCCAAAAATGCTCAAACAAAGGAGATATGACCAAAAAACTAGATCTGGCACAGAATCTTCAAAGGCTCATAACTCTCACAAAACATATTTTTTTCTTTTGAAAATTTGAGAATAGAAACGTCTTATAGTCTTCTATAATCTCTCAAAGTTTCACTCCAAGATCTTTTCACAGTAGATCTAGATCTAGATTTAAAGATATGACTTCCACAACTTTGAAATGTTGATCTCTTTTCACCTCTTTTATTTTCTTTTCTTTTTCTTCACATTCTTTCCTTTCCCCATTTCTCTTTTGCATTTGATAAACTCCTATGATATTACTAGAGACTCTCAAGCTCTAGTTTTAGAGACTTTCTAGCTCTAGATCTTTTTCAACTTTCTCACCAAACAACCTAAGCTTTAATACCATGTTAACAAATAAGAAATCTACTCAAGTGCAAACATAAATTTTTATTTAAAGGAAACTACAACATAATGTTCACAACACAAAACATAACATCAAGAACTCTCCAAGGTTCTTGTCACATGAAATACACAAACTTGTGTAATGAAGAAAAAAAAACCAAATCATCAACACCAAGGTATTTAACTAAAAGACCAAACCACAAATAACCAAACTAAAATAAGTAACGAAAGTAATTCAACCTTGTGAAAGTAACGCAGTTACTTTCGTACGCCAGTAACTAATGAAACCTAACTAGTTGAGCTTGAATTTTCAACACCATATTCATGCCAAAATGCAGACCCAATGTCTTCATTGGATGTTCCCTTGGTTTGAACCGAATTGGCAATTCAAGCTTATTTTGTCTTATCTTATGTCCCCATTATATGATGAGCTTTGTATGAACTAACCATTGCTAGAACCAAACTAACAAAAAGCATGCAATTTTGTGTCCTCAATGTATGTTGAGTGTTGTTTAAACTAACCACTGCAATCCTTGCAATATTTTTTCCTTATTGTATCTTGAGCTTTGTTTAAACCAAATTAGCAAAAAGCTTACAATCTTAAGTCCTCATTGTATGTCAAGAATGTTGTTTGAATCAACTGGTAGTTTAATAGTCTAGAAAATTTGTTTATCAATGTCGATGTTTTATCTCATTTAGAGTGTTAATATGATAGAGACAAAGGGACCTTGTGGTGGAGAAAGATGTTGAAGACGGAAGGTAGTAACAACAATTATGACAATTATAATTGGTGTTGGAGGCAATGTGAAAACCCACCAATGACCTACATTACTCATCTCGAGAGGTCATAGTAGCTTAATAATTACCTTCCAATCCCCTCTCATTCATAAGTTTCTTGTTGAAACCCCTTTAACATGGGTTTTATTTATTGAGCGAGCCTAGTCATTAAGACTACTATATCTTAGGAGGACAATGTGTCACTCTTCCTATTTCACCCTAGTAGTTAGCTCTCTTACAAGAAGTAGACTTAGGACTAATTTGAATTCAATGACTCTCTCCACAATGCCTTCACGAGGACAATAAATTTATTGGGGGATTGCATTTTCACCCTTCTATAGCCACTTGACATGGATTAATTCCTTTAGATGCAAAGATGGAAACTTTTTTACCTTACAAATTTTCAATTTCTAAAATGTAATACTTTCATCTTCTATCATCATATGAATATTCAACAATTAATAGTTTTATGGTTTTTCATAAGTGGCAAGGATATTAATATTTTATATCCAAATAATAGGAAATCATTAAATTTTCTTGTATTATAACTTTATTAGGATTTTTCATTGACATGCAAATTTTGAATGAAAAATTTTGTAATGATAAATTTTTTGTTCATCTACCCATATAAATCATAATGATTCAAATTGAATTTTTCATTAATGAAGAAATTTCTCCAAAAAAGACTAATGAAAACATCTAAATTCAACTTAATAATTGATCATGAATACATAGTCTAAGGATTTGTTCACTTCTAACATGCAATTTAGATCTTAAATTTGTATATTAAATATGATAGGGAAATTTGGATTATTAAACAATGTGTCATTTAAATCCCAATATATTATTAGTAACCATGATTGATTTTTTTCAAAAGACATGCACAAATTTATTTTAGTTTATTTAGATATCATGTTAAAATTTGACCCCATATGGACAATGTTGGAGGGATCACACATCGGGTAGGGTTTAGGGTTTAGGGTTCTACTAATCACAAGAAATTGATCTAGTCTAAAATGGTACTTCGATGATAATATTACTAAATATTTTGAGGAAAGAATATCGAAAAACAAAATTATTGTTAGTATTAATATGAATTAAATGTAAAAAAGTAACATTAAAGTGAAGAAAAAATAGTTTGGGAAAAAATGACCCCTGAACAAACATTGGTACATTTGTAAATGTGGTTTCAAAAAATATTTTTAAATTGATGACATCATATGATGTCATCTCTATGAAAAACAATTGGCACAACACAAGGTGTTAGGGGTTTTGGTGTTTCAAAATTTTGGTTGACATTGTGGAAGTCATGTAGGGTTTCTCATTCATTGTTTTTGTTGTAGAGCATGCACTTTCTTCTTCATTTTTCTTGCATAAAACTTGATTTAGATGTTTTGTTTACATAGAGTTTAACGAAGCTACAACCTTTAGCACTTAGGTTTGGCATTTTAGTTTTTGCACAAAGAATAGTTTTAGCATTGTAAAGAATTCCAGATCAAATTTTTTTTGGAGCTTCAAGGGATTGTGTTTTTTTGCAAAGACGTTGCAAATTAAACCACAAGGATGAAAAAGAGGGTAAGTTCTTCGTCTTTCTTCTTCTTTTCAAGCTTTTTCTTTCTTCTTTTCAAGTTTTCTTTTTCTTGTTTTGTTTTAGGTTTGTCCTTGACTTTTAGGGTGTTTTTTTAGTTCTACATCCAATGCTTCACTTTAGAATACAACTACCAAGATGAAAGTTCCATCTTTGAAGTCAATGCATTTTGGGTGCATTCACAGTAAAAGGAGTCAAAGCAATCGTCAAATGCAATGTGATACTATACCATGTCTACTTTGAAAGACAAGTTTGTGTAATGAATTTATTCAAATTACTATTTATTTTTTCAATTATATTTATTTGCTAATGATCTTCATCTTTCACAAATTTAAAGTCATTTCATTAAATTTTGAGAGTCCTTTCATGCACATAAAACACTTAAAATCTAGTCGTCAAATAATGTTTTTAGTTTGAACGTCCTTTTTATTTATCAAATGTGCACCATTCATTCCCAAAATTTGAAAAGAAATTCATATTGATGATTAAAAGTGCAAAAGGAGTTGAGATTAATATATAAAAAAATTATTACACATATCTACACATTTGGTTCAAACATGCTTTTGGCCCTCTAAATTACAAAATTTGATGATGCGTCTTAAAAAAAGTTTTTCATTTTTATATAGTGAAGGGCATGGATAAATTTTATGGAGGAAAAAATATTAATTGAATATTTTATTTCACTAATTTCTATCATGTTGTCTTGAAAAATGCATAAATTATGTTCAATTGTCAACTTTTGTATGTTTAAAAAATTATTTTATGTGATAAACTTCTTCCAAATAATGTAAAGTTCAACTTAATATACAATTTTGGGATATGTAATTTATCTTGAAGATGTAATCACTTTTTATATTCAAAGGATAATCATTTTGTCTACACATTTAGTTTTTTGTACTTGAAATTCATTAATGTATATAAATAGATAACATTGCCAAAAGTTGGGTGAAAAGTTTTATATATTTCAAGGTGAATGGTGTAAAATATGATTAAACCCAGTCATTACAAAGCACTGAGTACCTGGCACTTTTGGCTCCTTTTATTATGAATGCACCCTTATATTGTTGCTTTTGTATTAGATGCCAAAAAGTAGTTGAAAGTTGAAAATTGCAATTTCATATTAGATTGCAAGTTTTTCATTTCATCTTTCCAACATCTTGATTATGCTATAGCTAATTGTGAGCAACTCATTGAATTATTTTCAATGATTTACAACGACCTAATCAATTTTTGCCCTGTAAGTAAATTCAAATTCTCTCCTCAATACTACATTATATTAAAAGAAAAATTATCTTTTGCAACTTGTCTTATGTAACTACAAATGTCTTATATAACTAAAAAATGTTGTGAATTTAGTTGCATGTGACATGTGCAGTTGTATAAGACAAGTTGCAAAAGACAATTTTTCTACTAATGTTAGTGTGTCTTTAGGATGCACCTGCTATAAAATTGTAACATTTAGTAGCATTATTTTTTTGTTGTTTTTTTTTGGTCTTTGTGATTTTCCCCTAAGTGAATCTAGTGTTTCTTTGTTTCAACACTACATTATAAAAGACTTGTCTCTTCTATTGTGACTACAAAATCTATCCAAGTCACGATTTAGGGTACCAAAATTTTATCTAGGGTTTTATGTCTAGGTTTAACATTAATTTATTGCACATTTCAAAGTTCTTATGTTTCACCTCTAAATTGTGTAACATTTAATTAAAATTTGAGATAAACATTTCATGTTGTAAAATTATGTTCGCTCCTATTTATTTTTTAACATTAAATCTCACAATTCAATCTGAAAAACTTATAGACTTTTACATCATTCAATTATAGATCATTTTTAGATCATTTGCATATTAATTCAGATCATTTGCAAATTGATTTAAATCATTTCTCACAAAATTTGTTTAAGTTTGTTCATGTTCACTCTTTGATTTCTCCTATTCACCAACCATCCAATGTGTTTCATGTTCCATGTAAAACAAGTTGAGTTCGAACAATGAGTTAGAAACTCGCCCACAATGTAAAAACCACTCAAAACCTCACCCTCTACATATGTAATGTTTAGTTTAGATGTTCATTTCTAGTTGATGATGAGAAAAGAAAGGCACTTAGTGGCCATAAGGACAAAAGGGACTTAGTGGCCACTAGGTGCCCTAAAATTCCAAAAAGATGAAATAAATGCACCTAGTGAAATTCACATCAATGACGAGTAAAACAGAGCACTTGGTGGCCACCAAGTTTCCTTAAAATCGATGAATAGGACAAAAAGATATGGTGGTCACCATGTGCCTACGTAGCCCAAGAAGAGGGAAAAAAGGACATGGTGGCCGTAGGTGTGATCCCCATCCATGACAAGAAAAAAACAAACTTGGTGGCCACTAGGTCCCCATATACCCCAAAAAAAGAAAAATAAAAACCTAGTGGCTGCTAGGTTCCATTCCCATCAAGGAAGCGAAAAAAAAAACTTGGTGGCCACTAGGTGGGCTTCTTCTTGATTACGAGAAGAAAAAAGACTTGGTGGCCATTAGGTTCCTTTATACTCCAAGAAAAGGGGAAAAAAACATAATGGTCGCAAGTTGCCATTACGATCGAGGATGAGAAAAAAAAGTACTTAGTGGCCACCAGGTGCACCTCCTTTTAATTATGACTAGAAAAAGACTTAATGGCCATTAGGTTCCCTTATACTCCAAGAAGAAAAAAAATGAAGCTAGTGGTTGCCAAGTGCCATTTTTGTTGAAGACGAGAAAAGAAAGCATTTGGTGGCCACACAATTGCACCTCCAATCGATTAAGAAGAGAAAAAAAACCCAATGGCCACCAAGTGACATTATAATCTAGGATGAGAAGCAAAACACCTGGTAGCCACTAGGTGTGCCTCCTAATCAAGACGAAAAAAACTTGGCAGCCACTAAGCCCCCTCATAGTCAAAGAGAAAAAAAGAGCCTAGTGGCCACCAAGTACCATTTTAAACAAAGAGGAAAAATAAAACACTTGGTGGCCACCAGGTGTGCCTCCTTTTGATTACAAGTAGAAAAAAGACTTGATGGCCACTAGGTCCCCTTGTATTCCAAGAAGATAAAACAATGAAGCTGGTGGCCGCCATGTGCCATTTATGTTAAGGACAAGAAAAAAAACACCTAATGGCCACGAGTTGCACCTATAATCAATTAGGAGGAGAAAAAGACCTAGTGGCCACCAAGTGACATTATAATCTACAACAAGTAAAACACATGGTGGCCATTAGGTGCCTTGCCATTCGATTATGAACAAAAAAAGACTTGGTGGCCACCAATTGTGATCCTAGTTCAAGGTGAAAAAAAAAAAATCGGTGGCCACCAAATCCCATTATCGTCAAAAATGAGGAAAAGAAGCATTTGTTGACCACCAAAACCAACCCTAATTCTATTACGAAGAGAAAAATGACTCAATGGCCATTAGGTATCCTTCTACTACAAGAAGAGAAAAAAAAAAACATGGTTCCATTCTCATTGAGTACGAGAAATAAAACACCTGATGGCCACTAGGTGTTCCTCCACTTGATAACAAACATAAAAAGATGTGGTGGTTGCTAGGTTCCATTCTCATCGAATATGAAAAATAAAACCCTTGGCAGCCATTAGGTGTTCTTCCACTCAATAATGAATAGACAAAAGATTTGGTGGCTGCTAGGTGCAATTCTTATTGAGGAGTAACATAGATCACCTGGTGGCCACCATGTTGCCCTCTAATGGATTGCAAGTAGAAATGGCACCTAATGGCCATTAGGTGCCATTCTTGTCCACAAAGAAAGGGAGAACAACTTGGTGTCTACCAGGTGCCATTATTGTCAACAATGAGAAAAAAACTTGGTGGCCATCAAATGCCCTACACTTGAATACAATGAGATGAAAGACCTAATGGCCACCAAGTACTAACTTGACCAAAAAAGACCTGGTGGTTGTTAGGTCCAATTTGCATCAATGACATAAGGGTCGTTTTCATCAATGACAATTAACAAAAAACACCAAGTGCCCACCATGTGCCCCTCTAGTAAATTGCGAGGAGAAAAGGGACTAATGGCCACCAGTTACCCATACCTTCTAATAGTGTACTTGCAAATAAGACTAAAAGAATTCTGATTATCATTTATTAGATGTGATTCTCTTTGTAAGAATCCAATGGAGAATCCTTCAAGCCTTGTCTCGAAAGTCTTGGGAAGATATGTTGGTCTTGATGAAGAGGTTATTGAAGTGAACCTTGGAATCTAAGAGCTAACATTGACAATTCCTTCATGGGGTATTGAATTGGTGAATCTAACAAACCCATCATTTGAGTTCCATGTCATTATTGGCAATGGAATTGATGTACTTTGATGGGCAAAGGTCACAAACTTGCAGGAGTACATGTGAAGCCAAGGTGCTTGTGCACATTTACAACTTGCTAAAGAAGAAGACCCTAGGATTGGTTTGTGATCGTAGGAGACTTAATGAAAGCTTACAATTGTTAAGCACAAAAAGGAGCTTCAACATCATTTTTTTTTGAAAAGCCAACAAGGAGATATTTGAAGCTAAGATGGGAATAAATGAAGGATGTCATAGTTGTGGATAGAGAGGAGTAAAAGAGAAGTGTTCATCCATCCCAATTACTCGTTGCACATGTGGAGAGCTCCACAAAAATGCATGAACCAATCAAGAAGGCAAAGAAGGAAAAGACAGTTAAGGAGAAAAAAAGAAAAAAAATAGAGGACCTTATCTTCCAAAAAACTCTTAAACCATTCAATGTGGCCAAATGTAAATTAATCAATGAAACAATAAGGGGGAAGTATGGCGACCTCTTCCCACTTGGGAATAAGCCAATTGTTGGGGTCAAAATTCATGTCTATTGTTTTTTTCTCGCACCAAAACGCATTGTCTATTGCCCTTTGTTAGAAAGACACAAGGATGACATAAAAGTGAAGATAACGCAATACAATTCCATACAATACATCCGCCTAGTTTTTGTTCCTCCAATTGACCCTAACAATTTGGACAAGATTGCAAGGGAGAAACCAATGTCTTGGGTAGATATTGAGAACTCAAATTTCTTCCTTCTAGGAGGCCAACATATCGTCATGGTTGTGAAGGTATGTTTTTGTAGAACTTGAACTATTTCTTTCTAGAAGTAAATTATGCATTTATTCTTAGAAATGAAAAATATCAAGTGTTAGTGTAACATCTAAAAATAATAATTATTTTTTGAACTATTGTGTAGGAGATCCTTGAGTTACTTGATACTTCAAAGGACATCAAGAATGATTACTCTAAGTTTCAAATAATAGTTGTGTGGTCTTTAAAGAACATAAAGTTATGTAAAATGTCAATTGTGTTCAATAACTCTAAGGCAATAAAGGACACATCCCCAACTTATTAAAAAAGCTTCATCCATGCTTGAAAAATATGGATTGAATACAAATGTTCAACTGGAGATATTGATGAATGGCGGAGAAAAAGCGAGAAATATAAGGTAATTCCCTTAATATTTAAATTTTCAAACTATTTAAGCAAGGATGATATGTGTTTACTTACATGAATGTCATATTTTTACCTAAATACCTCGTGTGTAATGTTGTAAGATTTTGAAAATATTCTTCACTTTATGTTTGAAATGAAATCAATAAAAGATTGTTTCAACATTTTGTTGCTCCCAAATGAAACTTATGCCTTATCGGACAAGGTGCTCCTCAAGTGGGAAAATGGCAATATATTGGATGGGATTAGGAAATTGCATATAAGGAAGGTCGCACCAATGGGAAAATTAGCCTTTAATTGCTTTATTGGCCTTTGCAAATCTTAGATGGTGGCGCTTGTTCAAGGTTTATTGAACCACGAGTATATGTTGATGGAAAGGTCAACCAAACTTGAAAGGGAAGCCAGTTTTAAAACCATGTCAAAGTATTGTTGGGACTATAAGAAACATCACCAAATATGTAATAAAGTCATGGTTTTTCATGAGTTTCTAAGGCCTGCATGTAATAACCCAATGCCATACTCAATGAACGACTAGTGGGAGAAGAAGACATTCCACAACTATGGCGATATGTTCTTGCTTTTGATAATGAATTCACAGAAGAATTTAAAAAATTGAGAATAAGATCGAATCCTCCACCCTAGTCATTCGTGAATGTGCTACAGGGATGGATACAAAACACAGACCTAGATACATTAAGGGTGGAGGTGATTCTTATTGAATCGCACTACAAATTTGCTATACTTCCTGCATTAGGCGATCGGAAGGCGGTTGTGGATGGGGATCCAAATACAACAAAACTATTTATGGATAGTGTGTTATCAACTATGGCATTTTTATCCACAAATTATACTTTTGATGGGGAGTGTGCAGTATGGAAGGGACCAGATTGTGAGTGCCTACTCATTGGCCTTCTTAATTATAAGGTCTGCTTTTAATCTATCGTATGTATATGTGATAAAGAGGCATTCTCACACCTTTTTGCAACAGTGACAAAATACCAATTCTCATCAAAATTTCAATTAAAATTTGGGCAATACATGCTGACAAAAATAGAGGTTCCCTTAGGGAAGGAAACTTTCGTGAAGACTTTCATGTTATTTTATGCCTACATCTTTTTCAATTGAGTATGCATGAACATTAAGAAGGACATGTTGGGTTCCAAATTGCTTCCATTGCTAGTTCAAATCATGGATTCGCCTTATCCATTAAATCAAAGGCTATATAAGTACGAGATATGCCCTAAGGTTCTTAAGATGATTATGGATCTAGTTTTGCAAAATGGAATGGAATGCCTCAGCGTGTATAGAAGAGGAGCCTTCATACATTTCTGCTTGGTAAGTGGATCACTAAAATGCGCATTAATGAATTTTTTTCAAATGTTTTATTCAATAAAATTTAAAAGCAAACCCTTACTAGAGTTTTTTTAAATTTTTTTTAGGAGAAAAAATGCAAGGTATTTGACCTTGGTCTTGAAGATGCGGGAAAAGTAGGCAAAGAAATTAATTCAATCTCTTTGCGGATGTCCTTTTGTTGTTTTGCAAAAGAAACGACTTGTAGCAAATATGGACAATGATGAAATGCAAGATCAAAGGAATGATCACAATTGGCAACTTGAGGGGGTAGGAGTTCAAAATATGGAGGTGGAGACCGTCGATGTTCATGAATATGTTCATTGACATCTCGACTAACCGTTTAGTTTTGCACCACCAAAAACATGCAAGAAGCAAATGGTGCACAAAGATTTTCCAATTAGAAATAGGCATTCTCGTCACAATTGGCAACCTAAGGGGGTAGGAGTTCAAAATATGGAGGTGGAGACCGTCAATGTTCATGAATATGTTCATTGACATCTCGACTAACCGTTTAGTTCTGCACCACCAAAAACATGCAAGAAGTAAATGGTGCACAAAGATTTTCCGATTAGAAATTAGCACTCTACTCGAGTCGTAAGGAAAAATACAGTAGAGCCAGATTTGCGCCAAGATGAAGAAAAGATTTGAGACACAAGGGGACTAACATCTACATCATTTGGTAGTTTCTTTTTGCAACAATCTAATGCCCAAAATATTGTTGATTTTTTTAACATGGACACCTCTATTCAAAACCCTTTAGCTGGGGAAGTTGCGTTAGAGGTGTTAGTACAAAAAGCCTCAAAAGTTGTATCTAATAGGTTACTAGTTGAAGAGTTAAGCTCGTTCACAAAATAGAAGTTTGATGATTCCTTCTTTTGAATATTTTATTTAATTGTAAATTTTGTAAAACATGAATTTGTTAGATGAAAATCTATTATGGTCAAAGACTTGATAATCATTTTGTCTATTGTTTCCACCTAATGGCCACTAGGTGGGTAGTTGCAAAGTTTTCCCCACCTAGTGGCCACCAAATAAGTAGGTTTTCCCCTTTGCATTGTTTGCTCCACCTTGTGGCCACCATGTTATTAAGTTGTGGTGTTTCACCCTAATGGCCATTAAGTGGGTAGTTACACCCCTCTTTTAATGTTTTTTCCACTTAATGGCCACTAGGTCAAAACTTTGCCATATTTCCACCTGGTGGCCACCAGGTGTGTAGTTGTTACATTCTTTGGATTTGTCATCACCTGGTGACCACTAGGTCAATAGTTTGTGATGTCTCCACCTAGTGGCCACCAGGTTGGTATTTACAAAAATGTTTTCGATGTTTTGTTTACTTGGTGGCCACCAAGTCAAAAATCTATTATATCTCCACCTTAACATTTCCTTTATTGGCAAATTTTCACCAAATCCCAACTTGAAAAATATGATTTCGACTTATAGGAAGGATTTTCCATGAAAAAAATGGCCCAAATTCACTAGATTTTGAAAAAAAAATTCTACTATTCATTATATTTTTATTATTAATTTTAGTATGTAGCCAAAAATGTTGTGATGTTTCCACCTAGTGGCCATTAAGTAAAAAATTTGTTATATCTCCACCTAGTGGCCACCAGGTGGAGATCAATTTCATTTTTTGGTTTTATTTGCACTTGGTGGTCACCAAGTTAAAAAACTTATCCACCACCAGGATAAACATTTGTATATTTTGTGTTATGAGTACTTCTACTTTTTATCAGATGTTGTTTAAATTTTTTATTATAAATGGTGTTTTCTTAATGTGTTTCATCACACCTAATTAGGATGTTGATTTTTTTTTGGCCACATTGATCTTGATGTTCTACATTATAATTTGATTTCAATTCCTTGTTATGTTGTGCTTGGCCACAAGCTATGTAATCATTGATATTGACTTGGCAATCGTCAAGTTCTTTGCATAGTTCTTTTGTTACCATATATGATGTGTTACATTTGTGTTTTTGGTAAATCTCCACCACATTTTTATGTTTTTTACATTCTATTTGTGTGAGGCATTCTTGCACACCTTCAACATGAAGATATGCACTCACAAAACTCGCTTGGAAGTGGAACTACTATGTAGTTATAGTCTAATAAGTAAGGTGGTTCAATGTAATGCAATGAAGTTCATTAACAATCTAATGCATTGTGTCCATTTGGAAAATACAAAGACATTGTGGGAGAATTGTAATTTCACCATGATGGAATGTGAAGGGGCATTATGTTGATGTTCATTCAATGTCACGTTTGATGGTTGAACCCCTTTTGTTCCATTCGTCATAACATTTACATACAACCTCCTAATCTAACATGCATTGGATTTTTGAAAAGCTAATCTAAAAAGGAGCCATGTTACAAAATCTTATAAGTTTTTTATTTTGTTGATCAAGGGTTAAGCCTTGGGACTAAAATTTATTTTGCTTAAATTGAGGAAAAAACAAACAATTTCAACCCCCTCTACTTTCGGCAAGTGTAGTTCCCTTACAATAAACTCGATGATGCTGAAATTTGAAGAGAACCTTTTACACCTCCTAAACAAAAATTATTTTAAATTTGACACAAATCCAATAATGGATTTGGGAGGAACAACTATTTGAAATAAAACTCTAGAGGCTTTGTCATGGAAATCTTTCCATGAACTCCATTCCAACACCCTCTACTCCCGGCAAGTGTAACTCCTTTACAGCCAAACCGATGATGCTGAAACACTACTAGAAATCTTGTCGTTTGCAACTAGTCACTATGCAACTGGCATGCAACTGGTTGTCGTTTGCAACTATCTCGGTCATGTTTGCAACTATAAATTTGGTATTGTATAAATTTTCAACCATACGGTTGTGTGTGCAATTAATGTGCAACTAAATGTGTACAACATGGACATGTGTCATAAAAATGATGGCATAAACTTATACATACTTAAATTATTATACTTAATATATCTACATAGGCTATGTATAATAATATTTTGTGCCTCTAGTATTAAGGTTAACCACATGCTAACTTATGCTAACCTAAACTAACCTAGGCTAAATAAATTAAAAGTTAAACTAACCATGACTAAATTAAATTAGGCTAAAACTAACCATGGCTAAATTTATTAGGCTAAACTAATTATGGCTAAATTAAATTATGTTAAATTAACTATGGCTAA
>Ga0209611_10008222_pt1 | contig 16415 bp, 10 predicted proteins | sample S1TSphgellanicum_3_FD_187693 | JGI IMG/M metagenome (GOLD analysis project Ga0209611, IMG submission 187693) | Host-associated microbial communities from peat moss isolated from Minnesota, USA - S1T2_Fc - Sphagnum magellanicum MG (SPAdes) (version 2) | ecosystem: Host-associated > Plants > Peat...
AAATTCCAACATCAGTTTGAAATTTCCCTTGTTTTTGTCCTGTACTTGAGTACCAGATTCAGCTAAGAATTCTTTATGAAGTCGGTAAGGGATGCCCTGAACATTGGGGGTTCAATTTAAGGGACCCACATTGGGTGGCTGGCCTCTAATAGGTTCTTGTTGCTGTTCATTCCAGCTACTGCCCTCTTTTGACAGGGATTCAAACCTGGGAAGAAGCCCCTCATGTGAGTACCTTGTTACCAAAGACATTCATTATGTCTCCTGAAAATAGGAGGTCCCTGACACCTGCAAGGGGCCACTTAGTAGGTGTAATGTGCTTCTTGCTTCTTTGCCTAGTGATTTACTTATGTTTAGGGCTTATGATAATGTAAATGTTAGTCTTCTGTCCCTCACCGAAGGGCCTTCTACCACCCATCATAAATATTATGATGGGTAAAACAAAGGCCCCTAGGTCAGGGAACTAACTTGGGGCCAGACTTGGCTTGCTGCCTGGTCCTACATGAAAAACTTCTTCATCTTGAATGCTGCAAGGCCTATCAACCCAATCTCCCAAAGTGGCATCCTTTAATTCTCAGCCCACATTTTGATTACTGACACACTAATTGTGACCTTTTTATTCTGAACTAATTTGCAGACTTGTTGAGTGTACACATTTGAAAGTTTTCTTCTGTCTCTGCCTCTTTTCGACATGAGTAAACCGACAAACAAGGACAGAAGGCTAAGGTCATGATCCAAATTGAGACTTTGCTGAAGTAAATGCAATGTCCATCAGTAATTCTAACAATATAAAATATAGAGAAGAATTGTTCCAAGGAATGAATTGGTTCCTTCCAGTGTCGGCCGGTTATTTCTTTTGACCCGGTTATCAGCCCGGGTCCGGATCCAGGTACCAAATAACCTACCTACTGGGTCTGAGATTTAGGAATACCCGGGTAGGAACCTACCCGGCTCAGTATGAACTTTTTAATACTCATTAATACCCTGTTGACAGGATACTACTTTGAAAAAAAGTAACACCTGACCTATAGCCTTATGGGTTTAGGTGAAAAACACCCAGGTCAGTTATTCATGCAATCTTCATCCACCTAATTTTTTCATCCATGTATATTTGTTCATCTAGAAAGTTCTGTCCATTTAGGTTTTGTCTTTTTGGCCTAAACCCTAAACCTAAAGTGGCAAAACTATCATTCACAAGCTTGTTTGTTCAACAACTTTGCCCTTCGACAATGGGGTTCTGTAGCATTCACATCTTGTAGCACAACGATTTATGAGTGAATGGCCACCATATTCAACGTTGCTATTTTCTTCAATGTTGTGAGTTTTGAGCAAGGGATTTACTGCAATGCTATGAGTATGAATCTGGAATGCAAGATTGAGGAGCACGCAAGGGTGGGATTTGCGTTGGAACTTGGAACATATTCAATTGTCTTCAACAATCAATTCATCAAGCATTCCAAAAAAATTGTTTCTTTCTTATATTGTGAATGTGTGTGCACTTTTTTTCATTTCTGCCTTTGCATTTCATGGTTGTTTATTGTTTCAAATAGTTTTTCACAACTTTAATGCACTTGAAATCTAAGGTTTCCTATTCCATGCTCCTTAATAGGTCTTTGTTCTTGTGTTTCAAAGCTTGTGTCTATCACAAAATTGTTTTCACAACACCTTGAGTTTTAGATTTTCTTTAAGTTGCATTTTGCATATGGATTTTGAAACAATTTATCCAAGTTGGGTTTAGGGTTTTAGGAGCTCCTTATGTTTCTTAAACCTTGTTGTTAGTTTCTATTGAAGCTATTATTCTCATCCTTGTAGCTGTCATTTGTAAAATCCCATGCAAGGGTGCTTACACTTGATGGCAGATCCAGAGTCAATCTATCATTACTGCCTATGTTTTTTTGATTGCCCCTGCTGATCTTGGGTGATGTCCTGCAGTGCTATTCTTGAAAGTAGCAAGAGCAACAGTAAATATGTGAGATACAACCCAGAAGACTTGGACAGAATGCTCAGTGAGTTCTTTGAGGGCAAGGCCCGTGTGGACTAGAGGAGGTGTTTGATTAAAAAAAACCACATGTCCACATACTTTTCTTCAATGCTTTAAACATATAAAAAGACTCTTGAAACATGGTGAATTTTCATGAAATTGTTTTTAGTTGCAACTTTGAAAATATAGGAATCTATTCAATTTTTTATTTTTATTTTTGAAATATAATGTTCCCGTCGTGATTTTTCAAATTTTCAAAAAAAAAATTTTAAAGACTATCCACAAATTGTTTGGCTCTTTTTTTCCTTCTTTCACTTTAATTTGTGAGTTCATTGAGTTGCATTTTGTACACAATAGTTTTTAATTTGTCTATAATCCAAACTCAAATAAAAAATGGCGTACATTGAGGTTTTGAATGTAAATGTGGATGTAATGGTAGTGGTTTTGACAATGATGATGTTAGTGAAATGGCATTGGATTAAAATGAAGTTTTAGGGCTAGTGGCTAGTTCAATCTCTACACCTAGTACACCAACCCCTTTTGAAAGTATTGCAACCCCAAGCACCTCAAACCTAGAAGTAAAAGCTACATAGGAATTGTTGAAGGTTCAATTGAGCGCAAATTAGAAGGCTTGGATCCCTCACAATAGGACCTTTTTCCCCTAGCATTTTTTCACGGTCAATGAAGACAATAAACCTAATCCTACTTTCTTTCAAACCATGCGTTGCACTATATGCCACTCTATTTCCCATGCATATAGGACTAGTAGCACTACAAAGAAGAAGAAAGGGCTAATCACCTATAACCAACAACATGGGACTACATCAATGAAAAAACATGTGACATCTGAACATGAAGATGCATAGGCAAGGTGGAAGAATGTGAATTTGAATCTTGTTACAGAAGATGATCAATGTCGAGAAAATCCAAGCATATATTGTTGGTTATGGGGCCATCACAAATCATTTTGGCAATACTACTCTTTGTAAGGAGGATTTGGGGCAAAAGGAATTCATGGAAAACTTGTTCCTATTTGTTGCCAAAGGCTATATGCCTATTTCTATTGTTGAAAATTAATGGTTGAAGCGCATGGTCTTGCATCAAAATCCCCAAATTGTGTTTCCAAATCGGAAACAAGTGGTTTAACATGCCATTTCTGAATTGGTTACCAAAACCATGGAAAATTTTGTGATGCCAACTTTAGATTCTTGTATCACAACAAAAATTCTTTTGATTTATGGATCTCCAAATCTGAACATGACACATTTGCTCTTGTAATTAATTTCATAAACTCACATTGGGTGCCTTGGGGTAGATGCAGAAATGAATGGCTCATTTTTTGTGACATTTTTTGGTTTTAGTAGTACCCATCTTGTTTTATTGTCTCCTATCAAAACATATAGTGTCAAATTTTCCAATTGGAACTTGGTTTTAAATTTCAACTTGATTATGAAAACATATGTATAATCATTTCTTGAAAAAAAATTCACTCACTTTTACCTATGAACTTTTGAAACTAAAAAATAGGGATTGGTCTATTGATTGGAGGTTTATAAAATTATGATGTTGACATAGAATTTTAATCCAAATGATTTGGACTAACTAAGTACATACAATTTTTTTATTTAAAGAACTCATATGTGAAAACCTAATTTTGAAAACTTTAACCATTTCATAGTATTGGGCTTTTATGTTCTTAGAATTGGCTCTTATTTTCATAAGTCCTTTATTGCTATATATTTTCTTTGATTTGAATTGTATTTTCACCAAAGCCAAGGTTTTTGAGGTATCTAAGTGGGTTTCATTAATATGGACTTAATTATTTTCTATACATGGACTTTATTATAATTTAACCAATGTTACTAGATTAAAAATTAAATTTAACACTTTAACATGGACTTTGTGTGGACTATTTTTTTGTCCAAAAATGAGCCGCTCATTAGTGCATATACCCCTTGCCATGTGACAATGGGCCTATTTGAAGCTATTGATAAATTTAGAGTTGCAATGGTTATACAAGTGAAGGAAATATTATTGTCTTATAATTTATTGGACAAATTGATTACATACATGAAGGACGAAGGGGGCAATATGTCCACCCTTGCAAGAGCTTTAAGTTTTGTGGTTAATTGTGCTCCTTTGAAACTTGCAGCTCTTTGGCAAGGTTCTTGTTTTGGCCATACTTTCAACAAAACATGCCACTATGCTTGCAATGATGCAACAATATGTTTTGGCTTTTGGGAGGTCGGCTTGAAATCCACATTGTTAACCTTGCAAAAAAAAATTCATGGACTAAGAAGTCCAATAAAGGTCAAAGTGAATGGAAGAGGGCATGCCTTGATGCAGGCTTTTGCCATCGAAAATTGAAAACCCTGATTAAGACCAAGTTTGCCAATAAGGTTATTTTGTTCCAAAAGACCTTGGAGTATAAGGATGCCATAAATTTGTGCTATGGCAAGCAAGAAACTTTGGAGTTACAAAGATGTGTACCAAATGCCTAGACGTGGGTAGTTTGTAAAACACTCATTGAAATTATGTTTTTTATTGTGAAGCAATGTATTCTAAACCAATTTTCACGACTATTAGTTAATCTCTAACACCTTACATGTTGCATTTTCAATTAATGTGAAATATGCATATGGAGATTTAACAATTTGAAACCACCTCTCACAATTTTATTTGGGGGAATCTTGAGTTTGAGTTACAAGCATTTCACTTGCTATATGACAGTAGAAATGATGGCAACCTAGCTCCCTTTCTGTCATTTGTAATTACTTACACTTTTAGCAACGCACATAACATGCTTACATTGATGTTGGACTTGCATTTCAAATGCATGGATGTGGTCAAAGTTTTTGTGGGATGGGCAAAAGTTATGGAGATGGTGGCAAAGTATGATACCAAGTCTTTGATGTTGTTAGTGGTGGTAGCCTTTCACTTCCAAAATCTCGGTTATGTTGACCTTACTAATGCATTGGTGGTTGTTGATGAAGATTCCATTTTTGGCCCAATGACCTCAAATGAAACTATTATAGAAAGGTTATTAAAAACTGAACTATTTTATTTCTCCACTTGAATATGAAGCATGAGCACTACTTACAACCCTTAAATTGGTGGAAGTCCCATGAACTATAGTTTCCCAACATATCTTTTGTTGCAAGGCATCTTGGGATTCTTGGGTCTTAGATTGGAACCGAAAGAATATTCAATATTGCTAGAATTTGGACAAGTCTATGTTGTTGTAAACTAGGAGTGGAGAATTTGGATAAGCTTGTCATTATCATGAAGAATTGGTCTTCTGATGCAAGGGCAAATTACATGCGTGAAGGGAAGTCCTTGCATGATTTTTTAACGAATGAAGCCAATATCATTGATGATAATGACATCATTATATATGTAGCTAGTTATTACAATGGTGACAAGATGGAATGAGGAATAAGATTGTTCATGAGCATTTTGTTCTAATTTATGAAGGGAGGCAGCTTTGCCATGAGGAGGATTCCAACAATGTCAGTTGTAGTTACTACTTTTGCCTTTTTCAATTGTAAGGATCTAATTCTTTGGACCAACATTTTTTTTATTTAATTTGCCTTGCATTGTGTTTTGAAACTTGACATGTTGTTGGTTCTGTGCTCAAATTACTAAAGCATTTTGGTTTTGAAATTCTTGGAACACCTTGATTTTAAATTATTTATTATAAAATTGTCTTAGGTGTATCTTGGGTTTTATTAAATCCAATCTCACAATCTAGACTTTTCGTTGAATGTAGGTGATTCATCAAATTCATGCATTATTGCCTAATAGAGCTATAGAAGTTGGGAACAACCAATCTGCATTTTTCTCATATCATTTTCCTTTTTGATTTCCAGTTCCTTCCTACCCATTTGGGTTGTTGTGAATCTTGTCATTATTGAATCTATTGCAAGTTTGTGTTTTTTATGTAGGGAGCACTTTGAATGGACAAACTTGGAGCTTAAGATTTATTAGAGTAACTATGCAAAATGTTGATCTTCAATAGAAGCATGTACCTATAATAAATTGGGGTCACAATCATGAAGGCCTTAAACTAATTAATCTTCATATTTAGCATAAATTTGAAGTAAGAATCTTGAACTAATCCTGAAATCCCAATTGATTATATATGGATTTTGTTTGAACTCAAAATATGTAGCCATTAGAGAAAAAGTGGAACTTGTGAAAAGTTTAGAGGAAGCCCCTTCCATCCCACAAATGTACAACAAAAACTATAGACATAAATAACAAACATTGTGTGGGTCACTGAAAGGAGGTTTAACAAAATTGGGAAAATTGGCAAAGGTGGTAATCGTGAGGCATTCAAAGGTATAATTACTTTTGATTACACAATCTATGCTCCAAAGTGTATTTCATTGAAGGGTAGGGATTTCACTTCTGCTTGGGGATTTTGTCAATACATAAAGTACTTCCAACACTTAAAAGCAAGTGGCACATCATACAACTTATTGATTTTGAATTGAGCTTTACAACTTGAAATATTGATTGGAATAATTAGGGCATATTCACAATTAGGGTACCCAAAATGATAGTCTAACGAAAAAAAGGACTACAAAGGACTATTTTGAACTTTTATTACATTTACTATTTCATGATTATAGGGGATTGGTATATGGCTATAAATAGAATGATGTCATGTTCATCTATTTAAAAAATCTAAGAATAAATTGGATATAATATAAATGTGATTTTGAGTCCTTGTAAATAATTTGAATCCTTGTCTTAACTGCAATTTTCATTTTAAAGGAATCAAAAGGAATGTATTAAAAAATGTAATTGACTTCAATTTTTTTTCATGGATAAGTGATGCATACATCTATGTTTGGCAATGTTCATATAATGCATTTGATTAAATAATATACAATAGAAGAATTTTGAAGGCTACAAAATTCATTCTAAAATGGCGACAAGGAAAATGATTCCTTTTTTTTCCATTTGGTTGATTTTTTGTATTCGCTAAGTTTAAAATTTGTGGCCCAAGCGTTGGCAAAATGTGTAAGAAATTTCATGCAAGAAAACATGTGAAGTTGTATATGAAAGTTTATGCATTCATTTCCTACTTTTCTAGATTTTTGCCAAAATATTCATGCATAATTACATACACATGTGAAAAATCACCACCACCATGAAACATTTTGACTACAAATTGATTTTATATCATGTATATTATGCATTTATGCCCTATATCACATATATATCAACAACTTTTATTAAAGCCACACTTTTAAAATCCAAAATTTTCAAGGTCAAAAGCACTTCTGAACCAAATGTGCTCAAATGGGACATTATAAAAACAATTTTCATCAACTCAAATCCTTTTGCCCTTCTAATCATCAATGTTAAAATCCTCTCCAATCTTTAAAAGGAATGGTACACATTTGGTAGGAAAAAAAGACATTTGGAAAAAACAAGGACTGTCCACTCTTGAAGTTTGAGTGTTTTGAACATGCAAAAACATTTTTGATTTGTGTCAAACTTTGAGCATGTAAACTTTGCAATTAATGAAAAAATTCCAAAAAACATTATTATAATCCAAACTATTATGTTTCCTTTGGTGACATTTCAAACATACAAAAATGTAGTTTTAAAGAGTGTCCATTCATTTGGGTGGCTCTTTTGACTATGATTTTACCTCGTTGGATCAAAATTAATTTTGACTCGAAATGAACTATGAGTTTAAAAATGTGGTTCAACAAATTTTAAAGTTTTTTACTTGTGTGTAAGATAACCAAAGGATGTCATCAAGATTTTAACTTATTGTGTACTATACTAATTATTATATATCACCTTTTTTGAACAAAAGTGGCTTGCCCTTAATGTGCTTTCACCCAGGTTATAAGTTATAAACAAGATCTTGATAGAAGGAATTACTAAGGAAGGTGCATCAAGAAAAAACTTTCATCTTTATCATGTTGGAATATGGGGAGATTTATTTGGCAAACATGTTTTCTAAATGCAAGTAGTAAGGCACTAGAAAATGAAACTAGATGCAGAACATCCAATTGGAGTTCAGCTTGGTTTCGATTATATTAGTTGGTATATGAATCTCTACGCTTGTAACTTAATCTTTGCAATTTTTTATGTGAACTTACTTTGCGACACTGTTTTTGTTGTACGTAATAAATGTTTGTTTTTCACAATAGGGTTTCAAGCATTTTCATTTGTGGTGTGTTACTACACGTATTATAGGCTCTAAAAACCATCCATGAAGAATGGATTGTGTATTCAAACTCAAAGCTTGCCAACTTTTTGTTAATAAAAAATGAACTGAAGTTCATGGACTTGGTATTGCAAAACCAATCCAAAACGATACAGCCAACATTGTGATAGAATCTCAAGTATGCCTTTCATTCATAATCATTTACCTCTTGTGATTACAATGTGAGGTCATTTTGTAGACCAATGGTAGCAACTTCTACCCCTATTTACAAAGAAACATATGTATTTTGTAGGTGGCACAATCAACTATATGTCATGAGATGCATTCTTCATTCCTGGCTCCAACAAATAAGGATTGACATAGGAGATGATGATAGAAGTCAAACTCCAAAGCTCCAAAGTTGCTAGGTCTTGAGGTTTGGATTGGGATAACAAGTTTTTGTGAAATGGAAACAAGTTGAAAAAATATGGAAAAAACTTATGTTTAGAAAGAAGAATTAGAACTAATATAATCTTGAGTTTTTTAGCAAGCAATTTGTACATGGCAAGTATGAAGGTGATGTATTCAATATCTTAGGGTTGAGAGAAGTAGAAATTATATTTCATAGAAATAGCATTTGTAATTAATGAGTTATGTTTAAAGAGAGAAACTAGAATTATTTTGACATTATCTTGAGTTGAAGTGAGAAATTTATACATGGAAAATATTAAGGTGATGTATGTGATATCTTGGAGTTGAGAGAACTAGAAAATTTGGCTATTAAATGGAACATTAGCAACCAATGAGTTATATTTAGAGAGAGGACTAGAGCATTTGATAAAATCTTGAGTTGAATGTGAGGAATTTGTACATGGCAAACTATCAAGGCAATATCCTAGATTAAAAGAAGCTCACAATTTGGGGTAAACAATATGATAATCAGATTTGTCATGTTAATCCAAATATGTGGAATAGTAATAAAGGAGGGAAGTAAAAAAGTTTGTTTGTTGCTTTGACTCAGTATGCCATGTAGTTTGTCTTGAGTCTTGATTCTTGACGTTTTTCTTTCTATGTAATTTAACATCCTAGTTCACTTTGCACATCAAATGAAATGAATAAAAATGATGTAAAATTTCCAACTTAATAACCTACCTAGAACCTTCCAATATTGGTTGGTTTTCAAGCTGATTATTGCAAGAACTAGCCCTTACAGATATTAGGTGGTTCTTGCTCCCACAAGATTAAGTAATACCAATAACTAAATTGATTGACTTGGCCATAATATTGATACTTGGTGGGCCTCATAAATTTGGAATTTTTTTTTTTCAATACTATGTGTGTAAATCAAAAACTAAATTTTATAAATAACCGGCTTGTCGGATATTGAAAAAATCAATAACCAGCCAACACTAATTCCTTCCCCCTAGTGTTGGTAAGAGTGTTTTTTTTCAATGTTGCAATGGTGTGTCATTGAAACCATCCATATGATGTTCATCCAATTAGGTGGCAAATAACTTTTGTAAAGTTTATATAATTTGGCTATGGCACATGAAGTTTGTGTAAGTTGTTAACTCCATGGCAATCTTAAGAATAAAACTTCATGGTGAACATGGATGTTCATAGCCATAAGTTTTAAATGCAACTTGAATGTAAATGTGTGTTAATAGATTTGTTATCATGTTGCAATTGTGCCATGGCAAATAAGTACTTGGTTTATGGTAATGTGAGTCATGCAAGTTGAAATGGAAAATATTGTTACAACAATTGGGTAAATGCATAGTATGGTGACTCACTTTTTTAAATAATCGTATTCCACAAAAGTCCACATTCTAGAGTTAAATTTTTAATTTTTTATGGTACCATTGGTTAAATGGTAATAAAGTCCATGACATTGTATTAAAAGCAATAAAGTCCATATTAATAAGGCCCAAGTAGAGATTCCAAATATATGCACCTTTGAAAAAAATAAATTGAAAATGAATGAAAAATAATGATATTATGGACTTATGAAAATACGAGTTAATTTAGGGTATTCAAAACTTCATAAGTAGAATTTGGCTATGATTTTTAAGGAAAATTTTCACATAAAAATGTATTATTTCATTGTAATTCATATGCTAAGTCATTATAAATAATTTTGAATAAAATTTAAGATGAACCTTTCATTTTTCTATCGTTCTAGTCAAGCAACCAATCCATAATTTTGAACTTCAAAAGTCCATTACTACTAGCATATGAACTTTTTATCAATAAACAACTACACAAATATCTTCATAATAAGGTTGTTAGTTTACATTCAACTTCCATTTAATAGATTTACAATATACTACTCACCATATGCCTTTGAAGGGGTACCCAACAAAAAACACCATTGTGACACCAAAAGTGAGCCACCATACCTTGCATTCACCCAATGCATAACAAGGAAGAATGATATTCAAATGTTTTATTTTGAATGTGCTTTCCAAGGGGTGTTGAACCCAACTCCATTGATGGATTCTCCCCAACTAGAGTGGAAGGAGGACTTGCATAAAAGATGCAACATTAGTAAAAACAAATTAGCTACTATAAAAACCCAAAGTCTACACTTAAGTTCTTGATTAGACACAAATTATAGACAACAACAAAATGCAAGAAAACAAATCCACATGAGGATTTGAAGAATAAAGTTGTTGGAAAAGAATCCAACTTGACTTACTAGCTTCTCCCAACCCAAAATGCCCTTAAAACAAGGGCATAGATATTGCAAAATTTAGAATTAAAAGATCATAAATCTACACTTCAAAAAACCAATAATATGTAAAAGATATTACTAGTGTCATATTTATAGCCATGACCTACTAGTCTCCATAATGTAACTTCTTTTTCCGCCACTCCCAAATTGTTGGATAGAAGTGGAAAGTTTCCAACTTCTAAAATTGTTGCATGAACATTTTGAACACCAAATCCAAATGGATAGTTAACTAATTGCAAAGCTTTGATCTCATGAAATTGAATGTGGAGAAGGTCCTTTCATCCTCCACATTGCCTAGGATCATGACAATGGCTAGTTCCACAAGCTTTAGATACTTTGATAACTTATCAACGACGATGGCATTTGAAGCCAAATGCCCCCACAATTAAATTGTGGGGTTACAATCAGGCAACGAATGCAAAACACCATGACTACTATTTTTCATCTTTATATAGAAAAAAAAAGTTTGTTAATCAAATAATGTTGGATACTACTTGACCAACAAATAATAACTAAGGGTGGCAAGGTCAAAATCCTTTCTACGAATTACATTCTACATGTGGCAATAATGTATTAGTTTATTAAATATCAAGATTTTTTTTTAAATATAATTTTTGGATTAGAACTCAATTGAAATTCAAAATATGACCCATCTTAAAATAAACATCTAATTTTTTTGCATCATGCTTTAATCATAATCAAATGTATAACTTTGCTTTTGACGTTGATCACAAATTTTGAATTATTTTAGTCGTTAAAGATGTTCAAAAATCAAAATCCAAAACATGTGCACCTAAAAGGATCAACACATGGTTTTTTTTAACAAATATATTAAAGCTCACAATAAATTTGAAAACATTTGGTGATGGTTGAGTGACAAAAAATTGATTCATATTTTGAACTTCAAGAAAAAGCATAAGACAAAGCACTAAAAACAATGTCCACCTCATTTTAAACATACAAAAGGACTCTTGAAATTTCATGAATTTGCATGAATTTTTGATAGTTGAAACTTTGGAATTTGGAAATAATGGAAAGGCATCCAAAATAAAACTAATTTTCCAAACACTAGAAGAAATTTGAAAGTCAACAACTAGATTTGCGACTTATTTATAGTTATAATGGACACATGCAATTAAAAATAGTCTAGTTGCTTAAAACAAATTCCAAATGACAATCAATCACAAAAGGCATGACATGGCCATGAAGTTGAAAATGCAATCGTAAACCTTACGATTAAGCCAAAAATTCTCGTCCATTGTCATGGATGATCCTTAATATGATGTGGAACCCCAATTTGCAACTACATTTGTGACTACATTTGGGATAGTCACATGCTACCAAATGTGCCATTAGTGGGTGGTTAAAATTTAACCATGTGATAATTTCAAAAGCCAATGGCCATAAAACACATGACAATTTTCCATTTGTTCAAAAAAGATATATTATAATTACAATAATTAATTATAATCTATCTCAGGCTAAACTATAATAGCCAACCTATTCTAGGCTAGGCTAGGGTGGAATAAGCTAGCTAGCATAAGCTATGTAGGTAGGTAGGATCCTATTTATTTTGTTGGGGACAAGCCTTTTGATTGGCTTGTCCCAAATGGGGCATGCACTATGTTTATAATGCATACCGTGTACTTAGTTCATTCCTTCACCTCTTATATACTTTACGAGTTTTAAATAGTAGACAAAAAATATGGGACAATTCAAATGAAAGGGAAACATTTCAACACTATAACACTATCACATCCTTTGTGTCATACAAAAACATTATCATATCTCCACACAATAAAATATTTATTGTTTTCATTAACTACTTACTACCTATCCTACTTATCACATACTATGTAGGCTACATACTTACTATCTACTACCTAGCCTACCTATTAGTACATATCCTACTTATTACATACTACCTAGCCTAACTAAATAATATGAAAACATGATCACATATTCACACAATAAACCAATAAACCTACCTACTACCTATCCTATTTACTACCTACCACCTAATTTACCAATTAATTAATGACCTAACCTACCAACTACCTACCTAGTTTATTTAGACTAATTAGGTCTAACCTTCATAGCCTAGCCTATTAGTTACACCTAATAAACTAGCCTATTATTACCTATAAATAATTTAAACTAATTAATTTAAGTATGCAAATTAAGCTAGGCTACCAACATACATAGGCCTACTTAATTTAACGTAACCTATTAAGCTTAGCTAATGTAATTTACCAACTAGATTATAAAAGCCTTTTCTAGCAAATTATTAATTATTAAATATTATATCATGGAAAACCCATGGATAATTGCAAAAAAAACCCACGGATGGGTACATTGAAGGGATAATAGTCCAATTGAAATAGTAAAGTTTGCCATATGCAGTCTATGTTTTTTTGTTCATGTGGTAGAATATACTATTGCAGTTGAAAAACATTTCATTTGTAGTTACAAAAATAATTACGTTATCATCCATTGATGAATGTAATCAAAATTGGATGACATTGTTCACTTTTCATTTACATTTTCAATGAAAATCATATTAGTCATAAATTGTAATTGCATCTACAACTAAAATTTGGTTCAACCCTTCCTGTAGTTGGATATGTGACGACAACGAGTTGCAACTACATGGATATGTAGGATGAACACATTGCTAGTCAAAAAATCAATTAGTTTGGACATTAGTTGCATAGTAGTTGCAAAAATATGGTCAAAATGGACAACATTTCTTCTAGTGAAATTATTGTGTTTCCATGGTGCAATGTCAAAAAAACAATAAGTAACGTCCACTCATGGTGATGGTTCTTTTATTTGTGAATCTACCCACATTAGTATTTTGCATATTACACTACAAGCTTAATTAGCCTTTGTCACCATATACATACCACTAGTGGGCAAACCCATCCTTGAGTGGTACCATTCAAAACCACATCACCAAATTCAAAGAAAGATGGACTTAATTTAATTTAATTTAATTAAAAATTTTAATCCTTTTAAATTGTGATTTTTACTATTGACTTGCATCATAAATTGGGGGTTTTTGTTCCCCACATATGCATGTACACTATGGAAAAATGTAAACACTTACATAAGGTACACAAGTAAAAGATTTGTGTTCCTAAAGGGTCCAAGCATGGTAAATTAAACCACAAATGTTCCTTGTAGCATAAATGAAAAGTAGCCATCAAGTATGCTTTGATATGTTGAATTTGAAAATATTATTTAGTTTAAGGATTAATATGAACATTTTTTTCAAATAAATTATTAAAACTTTAAATAAAGATTACATGTTTAAAGTAGGTTTAAGTAGATTCATGGGAATTTAAGCAAAGTTCACAATCTATTTTATAGCTTTTAAATAGGTTGTAAATAGATGACATATTACATTTTAATTTTTTTTGAATTAATGAGGCCCTAAAATTTACTTGTGGCTTTTCATCTTTTTGACATTTTCATTAAAATATAGTTAACTTGTAGGATAAGAATCTAGGTTTGAAAAAAATATTTACTAGTCAATTTCAAATCTACTTATTAGCTATTTTCATTATACTAAAGTTTTTCAAATTTTATATTCAACTTGCCATAAACCCAATGGAGGCATAGATGTTTTCAAAATGAAAGATAAAAAACTTTTCCAATCTACTTTCTTATGTCTTTGTAGAAAATTCTCAAATTTTAAAATGGGATTTTAGGCGCACATACTTTTTGATTTACCAAGCTCGGACCCTAAAATGTTTTAAACACATGTTCCTTAAATTCTTAACCCATTATCATTAAATGTTAAGTTGCACTATTGTAATTTGTTTTGGGTTTATGAACTATAGTGACTAGGGAAAGTTGTTGATCAAAAGTTTAATAAAATACATGTCCCAATATTTTTAGTAAAAAAATTGACCAAAAATGAATTTAAAATTGAAAAAAATGTAATATTGCCTATCTACCATAGTTAAAAATTCATTCACATGATTAGACAAGCAATGTAAAGATGAGGACTAGTAAAAAGTCATATGATCTAAACTAATGAACAAGATTTATTAAATTTAATTATTGCTAATTTGAAAATCATTAATTCAATGGAGATTTTTGCCACCAATCAACCATCCAAAAAGTTTTGCACCATTTTTCAAACATTCCCAACTACACATTGATTGGGCTAATGTTCACTCCATCTCAAGATTTTTTCTTGTTTTGGCAATGTATGTTAGATTGTTTTTTAGTTTTTATAAATGTGCAATGTCAAGTTATTTTGAATATTTCATTTGATACATTTGGTATATTTTGGCAATGTAAGTTAGATTGTTTTTTAGTTTTTATAAATGTGCATGTCTAGTTGTTTTGAATATTTCATTTGGTATATTTTGGCAATGTATGTTAGATTGTTTTTTAGTTTTTATAAATGTGCATGTCTAGTTATTTCGAATATTTCATTTGGTATATTTGTAACCTATAAATGATTGATTGAACAAAAATCCTTTTCTAATTGGAATTTGTATTAATTATATGGCTAATTACTAGATCATAATGGGAATTTTGTGATATTTCAACAAATCTGAAATTTGGCAATTAAAATCCCAGAAAACATTAAAACTTTAACCATTTTCTAAAACCATTGTCATTGATATACACAAGGGGAAAAAAGGAAAAAAAACCTCTGTCATCATCAATTCCAAGTTTGAGATAGTAAAATCATATAACTTCAAAACTTCAAACTCTAGTTGCATGAAATAAACAATTAGGATTGAAATTAGGGCTTTTGAGATGAATTATAGGGATGATGTAAAGACTAAATGGGAATGGAAATTGTGGTCACAAATCTTCCACACTCACATAAAAACAAAAGACAAAAATAAACACAAAAAAAAGAAAAAGAAAAAAAAAGATAAACAAAATAAAAATAGAAACAGGAAATAAGAATAAAGAATAAAAATCGAAAAATCGAAAATAAATTAAAATAAAAAACATAAAGAAAAAGTCAAGAGAACTACAAAGAAACAAGAAAAAAAAGAATAGAACAAAAGAAAATAGAAAATGAAAAGAGGGAAAAAAAGAGTACCAGAAATGAAAAAAGAAAATCAAGAAAAATAGAAAGACCAAAAAGGACAAGAAAACAGAAAGAAGAAAAGAAAAACATAACAAAAAAAGAAAAAGAAAAAAGAGGTGGTTTTTCCTTTTTTTCCCCCTTCCTTGGTTGTTCCTCTTTTCTCCTAACCCCTCCTCTCCCTTCGCCTTCCCCACATTTTCTTCCTCACAAAACAAGAAAAACAATAGAAGGACTCATGTTTACTTGCTAGTGTGATGGCCTCGCAAGCATGGTGCTGTTATGCAACCCCACACACCTTGTGCTACGCATGATGATGTCATTGTTGTGCCATGTTGTTCTTATTGTTGTGTTGCATTGCTCCTGATGATGTTATTACGTAGCCTTGCATTGCTCTTGATGATGTTGCGTTTTGCACCTTTGCGCACCCACCATGTTGCTCTTATAAAGAAACCACCAACCAAAAGGGGAA